>ERZ860264.1184-NODE-1184-length-19118-cov-3.674238_pt1 | contig 19118 bp, 12 predicted proteins | sample MGYA00509980_ERZ860264 | MGnify/ENA primary metagenome ERZ860264 (study PRJEB30046, sample SAMN00715212) | human gut metagenome | study: EMG produced TPA metagenomics assembly of the A metagenome-wide association study of gut microbiota in type 2... | reverse complement strand
TCGGACAGGCCGACTTCTGCGGCCGGACATTCCGCGTGGCCCCCGGAGTGCTCATTCCGCGGCCCGAAACGGAAGAGCTGTGCGCATGGATAACGGAGGAAGCAGCCACAAGAGAGCGGCGCGGTGAGGGCGGCGGAAAAGCCTCGACAGCCATACTCGACATCGGGACGGGCAGCGGCTGCATAGGCGTGACGCTCGCCCTCGACATCAGCGGCGCCAGCGTGACGGCATGGGACATATCGGAGGAGGCTCTCACCATAGCCCGCCGCAACGCCGCGGAGCTCCGCGCCGGCGTAACGATGGAGCGGCAGGACGCGCTGCGGCCGCCACAGGACGGGCGGCGGTGGGACATCATCGTGAGCAATCCGCCGTATGTCTGCCGCCGGGAGAGCGCCGCAATGGAGCGCAACGTGCTTGAACATGAGCCCCACACGGCCCTGTTCGTGCCCGATGATGACCCGCTGCTGTTCTACCGCGCCATAGCCAGCTATGCCCGCGGGACGCTACGCGAGGGCGGCCGGCTGTTCCTTGAGATAAATCCGCTATACGCAGGAGACATGCGCGTGATGCTCCGCGACGCGGGGTTCGCATCCGTCGAGACGAGGCGCGACTGCTTCGGGAAGGAAAGGATGATGAGGGCCGGGCTTCTGGCATGACACACAAAACACCTAAATCACCGGAAATGGCAAACAACAGGATTACGGAACGGGAGGCTCTGCTGCGTCTGTCCACGCTCTGCTCACAGGCCGAGCATTGCGCCCATGAGATGGCGGAGAAGATGCAACGCTGGGGACTGACCGAGGAGGAACAGGCGCGGGTGATGGAACGCCTGACGAAGGACAGGTTCATTGACGACGAACGCTTTGCACGGGTCTTCGCACTGGACAAAATCAGATATAACAAATGGGGACGGCGCAAGGTCGAACAGGCGCTGTGGCTCAAGCGCATCGACGCCGACATACGGCGCCGCGTGCTCGACGGCATTGACGAGGAGGAATATATGGCCGTCCTGCGGCCGCTGCTAAAGAGCAAACGGCGTAGCACACGCGCCGCCGACAGCCGCGAGATGACCATGAAACTGATGCGCTTCGCCATGGGACGGGGCTTCGGCATGGACGAGATCAGGGCCTGTCTCGGTTGCGACGACGACCTGACGGACGGCTGCTGCGGCACGGACGACGACGGATTCTAAAGGCTTTCATGTCTGAACGGCCACCACACCTTATTATATATAATGAACATCCCGCTGCTCTCACGCCTTCACGACACGCTCTATCCCCACCGCTGCCTGACCTGCGGAATGAGGCTCGGTCCGCATGAGCCTCTTGTCTGCGGCGTATGCAACATGCACCTGCCGCGCACGGACCATCCGCTGATGCCCCGTGACAACGAGATGGTCCGCATGTTATGGGGTCATGTCATCCCCGAACGGGCCGCGGCTTTCCTACATCACTATCCCCACTCGGAGAGCGGCATGCTCATATACGTCATCAAATACGGCGGCGGAAAGTCCGTGGCCTTCACTCTCGGGCGGATGGCCGCCGAGGAATTCATGCCTCACGGCTTCTTCGACGGCATCGACCTCATCGTCCCCGTACCGCTGTCACGTGACCGCGAACGCCAGCGGGGGTACAACCAGAGCATCGCCATAGCCCGAGGCATCGCCGAAGTGACGGGAATAGCCGTCGGCAAGGACGTTATGGAGCGCACGGCGTTCGCCCGCACACAGACAGCGCTTCACCAGCAGGAACGCCACGAGAACGTCGCCGGCGTCTTCCGCGTGACAGACGCCGCTTTGATCAGCGGCCGCCACGTACTCATCGTGGACGATGTGATCACGACAGGAGCCACCATGGCTGCCTGCGGAAAGGCTGTCATGACCGCCGGAGCAACCCGCGTGAGCTTTATGGCAATAGGTATGAGCGGCAGTTAAATACTTTTAACCATCCCGTCAACAGGCATTTGACAAAGTATTCATACCTTTGCGGACAGTTATAAGACATCGGACAATAAGTTATAAACCTCAAAGATAAGGTAACAATGAAACCAATCAGCAAAACATTCGCGTCGAAACTGCTCGACGTCAAGGCTATAAAATTGCAGCCAAAGAATCCTTTCACATGGGCCTCCGGCTGGAAATCGCCTTTCTATTGCGACAACCGCAAGACCCTCTCCTACCCCCAGTTGCGTGATTTCGTGAAGCTCTCGCTCTGCCACGCCATCCTGGAAAACTTCCCCGAGGCTGACGCCGTGGCCGGTGTGGCTACCGGAGCGATTGCTCAAGGAGCCCTCGTCGCCGACGAGCTGTCACTCCCGTTCGTCTACGTACGCAGCAAACCGAAGGACCACGGACTGGAAAACCTCATCGAGGGAGACCTCCGCACGGGTGCAAAGGTCGTCGTCGTGGAAGACCTCATCTCCACCGGCGGAAGCAGCCTCAAGGCCGTTGACGCCCTGAGGAACTACGGTTGTGAGGTTGTCGGCATGGTGGCTTCATACACCTATGGCTTCCCCGTGGCCGCCGAGGCATTCAGCAAAGCCGGCGTCCGCCTCGTGACGCTGACCGACTATGAGAGCGTTGTGGAACAGGCCGTCGAGACCGGATATATCAGCAAGGAGGATGTTGAAGTCCTCAACGAATGGCGCGCCAATCCGGCTGAGTGGAACATCTAAAATCAGGAGTTTTGAATTACGGATTAGGAGTTGTCGGCCGACAACTCCTAACTCGTAATTCGTAATTCAGAATTAAACATGAGTAAGTTTGAAAGCAGCATAAAACAGATTCCATATTCCCAGAAAGCCGTCTACGACAGCATCAGCAACCTGGAGAATCTGGAACGAGTGCGCGACCGCGTGCCCGAAGACAAGGTGAAGGACTTCCGCTTCGACCACGACTCGGTCAGCGTGAACGTTCCCCCCGTCGGCGAATTGCGCCTGCGAATCATCAACCGCGAAGAACCGAAGTGCGTGAAGTTTGAGACCGAGCAGTCGCCCATCCCCTTCTATCTGTGGATTCAGGTTCTGCCCGTCACCGAAACGACATGCAAGATGAAGGTCACGGTGGAGGCGGAGCTGAACATGTTCATCCGCGGAATGGTCTCCGGACCGCTTCAGGACGGCGTCGAGAAGATTGCCGACGCGCTGGCCATGGTGCCGTATGAATGAGAAGCGTGCGCAGCAACCGCATAAAGGGACAACATTAAACGCCGATGGCAGCATAAAATAGAGACATATTTTATGCTGCCATCGGCGTTTTTATACTTCCATTTGCTTCATTTCCGCCCGAAATCGGCCGGCACTTCGCCCCACTTCTGCGTCTCCCACTTTATGATGGGCGTGGTGTAGCGGTGCGTGGCGAGCCAATGTTCGGCCCGGGCGATGACGTTATAGAGTTCCGCGGTCTGCGGAGTGAGCTCAAGTTTGGTCTTACATTTTCGCTTGTTCACCCACAGTATGGCGTTGTAGCTGTCGGAATAGATGGCCTTTTTGATGCCGCGCTGCTCCATAAGGGCCAGTGCGTGGACGATGGCGAGGAACTCACCGATGTTGTTCGTGCCGCGGACGGGACCGAAATGGAACACCTGCTCGCCCGTCGCGAGGTCTATTCCGCGATATTCCATCGGCCCGGGATTGCCCGAACAGGCGGCATCCACGGCCCAAGCGTCGGCCCTCACGTCGGGCGGAAGCGGCAGAACAGTGTCGTTACGGTAATCCGGTGGATTGACTAACATAATCGGAACTGAGTATTCTACATTCTTTCCGGCACCTCGATTCCGAGCAGCGACATGCCGTTACGGATAATCTTGGCGACGTTGCGGGCCAGCACGAGGCGCATCTGCTTCTTCTGCTCGTCCTCCTCACGCAGGATGCTGTAGTCGTGATAGAACTGGTTGAACTCCTTGGTCAGCTCGTAGCAGTAGTTCGCGATGCCGCTCGGGCTGTAGTCCTTGCCGGCCTGTTCCACTGCTGCGCCATAGTCGTTCATCTTCTGGATGAGCGCAATCTCCTTGTCGTTGAGCTGCGTTCCGGCCGCGATGGCGCCGTCGGTCTCAGCCTTGCGCAGGATGCTGCGGATGCGGGCATGGGTATATTGGATGAACGGGCCGGTGTTGCCGTTGAAGTCGATGGACTCCTCGGGGTTGAAGAGCATGTTCTTGCGGGCGTCAACCTTGAGGATGAAGTATTTCAACGCGCCCATTCCCACGATGCGGGCGATTTCAGAGCGCTCCTCTTCCGTCATGTCGTCGAACTTTCCGGCCTCCTCGCTCGTACGGCGGGCGTCGGCCACCATGAGCGCCATCAGGTCGTCGGCGTCGACCACCGTGCCCTCGCGGCTCTTCATCTTGCCGTTGGGCAGCTCGACCATGCCATAGGAGAAGTGGACAAGCTCGCGTCCCCACTTGAAGCCGAGACGGTCGAGCAGGATGGAAAGCACCTGGAAGTGGTAGTTCTGCTCGTTGCCGACGACGTATATCATCTTGTCGATGGGGAAATCCTTGAAGCGCATCTCGGCCGTGCCGATGTCCTGCGTCATATATACCGACGTGCCGTCGGAGCGCAGCAGCAGCTTCTGGTCGAGTCCCTCGTCGGTCAGGTCGGCCCACACGCTGTTGTCGTCCTTGCGGAAGAAGAGTCCTTTCTCCAGTCCCTCCTCCACCTTGGCCTTGCCGCGGAGGTATGTCTCGCTCTCATAGTATATCTTGTCGAAGCCGACACCCATCGCCTTGTATGTCTCGTCGAAACCGGCGTAGACCCAGTCGTTCATGCGCTTCCACAGGGCGCGCACCTCGGGGTCGTTCTGCTCCCACTTGACGAGCATGTCGTGGGCCTCCTTTATCAGCGGTGCCTCTTCCTTGGCCTTCTTCTCCGCAGCCTCTTCGTCCATGCCGTCGGCTATGTATTCAGCCATAAGAGCCTTGACCTCCTCGCGGTAATGCTTGTCGAAAGCGACGTAGTAGTCACCTATCAGGTGGTCGCCCTTCTTGCCGCTTGTCTCGGGCGTCTCGCCGTTGCCGTATTTCAGCCATGCCAGCATTGACTTGCAGATATGTATTCCGCGGTCGTTGACGATGTTCGTCTTGACCACGCGGTTGCCGTTGGCCTCCATTATCTGGGCCAGCGACCAGCCGAGAAGGTTGTTCCTGACGTGTCCCAGATGGAGCGGTTTGTTGGTGTTGGGCGACGAATATTCAATCATCACCAGCGGGCTTTCGTCCGTTGCCTGACGGTGGCCGAAGTTCTCGTCGGCGTCGATGTCGGCCAACAGGGAGAGCCATGCGGCCGGCGCAACGACGATATTGAGGAATCCTTTCACGACGTTGAACGCCGCCACGGCCTCACAGTTTGCTGCGAGATATTCACCGATTTCCTGCGCCGTGTCCTCCGGCTTCTTCCGTGACATCTTCAGGAAGGGGAACACGACGAGCGTCAAATTGCCCTCAAACTCGCGCTTGGTCTTCTGCAGCTGCACCATCTTCTCGGGCACATCAACCCCGTAGAGAGCCTTGACGCCCTCTATCACGGCACTGCAAATCATGCTTTCTATCTTCATATCGTTTGGTATATACCTTATTATATAATATTGCTTAGCAGGTGCAAAGATAGTGGAAACCGCGGGAAGAACAAAACAAAGTCGTTTGTTTTTTCTTCCCGCGGTTTCCACTATTCCGTCCGCAGCCTGTTCCATTGTCTATTGATCCATGTCCCGGAACAACGACAGACCGCAGATTTCCGGCCACAGGCCGCTCATTTGTCATTCATTCACCGTCGCTTTCCCTGTAATTCCGGGACAAATCGGCAAAAAAATCATGTCCGAGTATACGCGATATGTTCATCAGCAGCTCTACGCTCATATCCGAGCGCTTAAAGATGTGATATACATTCGAACGTTCGCATGGTATCTGGGACGCAAGCCAGCATACGGTCTTTCCTTTCGTTAGTAGAACCTCTTTTATTCTTTCTCCTATGTGCATCTTGTGTGTGGTTTGTTGTGTTCGTTTGCAAAGATAGTGCAAATGAGCGCAATGTGAACTTGTTCACAGATTGCCGAGTGCAACCTATCTTATGCAAAGATAAGAAAATTACACAACTTCCGTTTTTACCCCCCCGATTTAATATACGTTAACTATTTTAACCTATAAAAGCAATCACCTTATGACGTAGGGTGTTCAAAATCGCAGAAGAAATGCGACTGAATATGAGTGCGCCACCATACCCTCCGGGGCGCAACCATAAATGGGCGCCATTATTGACGCATATTTTAATTCCATTCTGAACACAAAGGATAATATAAGAGGCTTCCTGCGATTATCACTCAAAATGTCGGAAGCCATTTATATTATCCCCTGTGTCTCCGCGTCCATGCGTTCAAAATAGGAAACAATTGCTGTTATCTGCTTACAGTTCCATTATCCCCTATCTGACCACTACTTTCTTTCCGTCAACGACATATATTCCGGCGGAAAGGGCATTGATGTCCGTGACTTTCACACGGCGGCCGTCAATAGTATAGATTCCGCGACGGGCAGTATTCCCTATGGAAGAATTGTCGGCAATGACACTCTCGATGCCCGTCACACCACCGTCTTCGCAGACATTGATGCGCGGAGCGGCCTTGCCCTCGCTGACGCCCGCCAGCGCGAGATAGCTGCGGAACGGCCCTATCTGACAGTTGTTGCCGAGAATACCGAGATAGTTGTCCGGATTATCAGCGTCCGGATTGCCGACAAAATAACCGTAGTAGACAACGTCAGATGACTCCGGTTTGAGTTCCTTCTGATAAACATAATTGCCGTGCATGGCCATTAGGCCGCTCGTCACCGGCGTCATCGCCGCAGTCGACGACAGCGTCACGTTCTCCAAGTCCTTGAACAACTCAGCACCGTCGTCGGCCGAAAGACAGATGACGTATGGCGTGTTGGCCTCAAAAGTCTCCGCGGAAGAAAACGTCACGCTCTCACGCTTCGTTCCATTTCCCGGCTCTGGCGTCGTTCCGCCGTTTTTTGTTTCACCGTCGTTATCTTTATCGCCATTACCATTACCACCGTTACCGTCATCATCTTTGTTTTCATCGCCCGTCGTGCTCCCGTCGTCATATTTCGTCATGCGCAACAGGCTCATGCCTTTAGTCCTCAGCACCGTTGTCTGTTCCTTTGTGAGCGTGATGGGGAGCACGACCGTGCTCTTCTGACCAGCGGCGAAATGACGATTGTAGCTGAACTTCTCAGCCACCGCATTGTCACACAAGAACTCAAAGACCGGATTTTTCTCATAGTCGTCCGACAGCACCATTTCCTTGCACCGCCAAACGCCATTCTCGTCCTTGACAAAGACATTGGTCTCATTGTCCACCTGATCGCCAGAGGCCGCAAACACCATCGTGTTTGCTCCCTCCGGAATCCTCAGCCGTCCCAGTCCCGTCGACGTACAGCGGCTGAGGTCGATGCTAACGATGGTCGACTTGTCTTTCTCTTCCTCATATTTTCCGGCTTTATTATAGGTAGCCACGTCGTTCACAAGCTCCGCCGCCTCAACAGCCTCCAGCTCACCGCGAGCCGTCACGCGAGCGCCTTTCGAGTCATAGCAGCCCAGCGATTCATCGCCTATGACGCCGGCAGGATAGGTCTTGGTCAGAGGAGCAAAACCGTTACTGCTGCTGACCAGCACCTGATTGGTCAGATTGACCTTAAAAGTCTCGCCCACGGACGGCGTAAACCCGCTCTCAGGTATCACCGGCACAAACACCACCGGACCGGCCTCGCGACATATATAGGACGTGGACCAAATCACGAGGCGCAGCGTCCGCTCCGAACGCAGGGCAGTCGTGAAAGCCACATACTCATAGGCACCGTTAGCCCTGACCGTCTTCCAGCCTCTGCCATCCGGAACAAAACCGAACCGCGAAGGAATGGTCACGTCAAACTGCATCGCGCCAATATCCCATATATCACCGTCATCCTCCGGCTGCATATCATTGCTGTCAAAATCCATCCTTATCTCAACGCCCCAGCTGCCATGCACGTCCGAATAGCAGAGGTCTGATATGGTCAGCACGCCACCGGCACGGCACATCAGAACCGCCGCGGTCAGGCATATAGTCATCAATATCTTCTTCATAGTCATCATCAGTTACCGTTTGTCATCATTAGTATTATCTCCATCACGTCGGCCGCATCGATACGTCCGTCACCATTGACATCGGCATTGTCCTTCACGATATTGCTTTCATCACCGTCAGCCACATAGCGCGACAGACGCTCCACGTCCTCGAAACCGGTATGTCCGTCTCCGTCAACATCACCGGGTATTCTATCCTGCGAACCCATAAGCATAAGAGCCTCACCAATGACTTTCGACTCGTCTATCTTAACGATGTCTCCCAGCGAGGAAGATTCCACATCATAATCCGTAACAAGCCACAGACGATGATTGACACGCCGCTCGGGATTCAAGAACAATTCAATTTCTGATGAACCGCCGGCCGCAATGACAGCACCGGTCTGCATAACAAACTTAACTTCCGACTCATCCACAGGCTGAGCCAAGAAATACAGCGTTCTATTACATTCTCCATTGCCACGATTCGACACTGTTGCCTTTATCGTCTGCCAGTTACCGACAGAAGGAGAAACAGGCATCTCAAAATGAGTAACCGACAATTCTGTTTGGGGATAAAGTTCAAGATTAGCCGTACCGGAAGCATCAACCTTAGCAAGAACGTATGTCACATCCGGGTTCTGGTCATTAAGCCACTGGGATGTTCCAGATATGCGGGAAACGGGATATATCTTATAAGTTCCTGAGGGAAGATGCAAACGCGATACATCACATGCCACTCCAACTCCACTTCCACAGACCCGCACACCAATAGAGCCATAATCAACAATCGTGTAAAGGCTGCCATCCTTCATATCCGTAACCTCTAATGCGATATCGAATGAAGCTATCTTTCCTGACAAATTGAACCAAGTAGCCAAAATAAATGTTCCATCTATTCCAAGATCCTCTGTCGACATTCTATCTTCCATCCCTGCCGACACCACAGGGTTAGACATACCAGGAGGCTGTACTCCAATAATAGCAGCCTGTCCCATGCTATATCCGTCTGGTGTCGAACTGGCTCCCGTTCCTGAAGTACTATACGGATTGAGCACTGCAATAGCAAAATAGCCGTCACACAAGCCACCCCAGCCCCAATTTACATGATAATACTCATTGCCGTCATGTCCGTCGATGACAAACTGATGGCCGCCACCAGTAGACTGTGCTCCATATATCACCGGACGGTTGCAAGCCAGCTCATTATATATCAATGCGTCCCATTCCGCGATTGAATAGCGGGAACGTTCCGCCCTATATATATTCTCGTCATATCCGAAATAGTCTCTCAATGCAGGAGCGATATAGGCATCAGAAGTTCCAGAAGCATTAATGCCGTAGTTCATCCTTACAGATGTTCCGACCATACTCATAAGGTTACCAACACCCCAACCTGCTTCTGACGCAACCGAATAAAACTCATTTAAAGTACAACCGGTATAATCAAGTGCTCCATAACTTTTATAGGTATCAGACATGCCATCCCAGTCTATTGACGTGCCAGCAGATATGCCATCCATTGAAAGCCCATCTGAAGTTGTATAAGCAGGAATATCTGCCATAACCGTTGATGGCCAACGATGATAATACATCACCTGAGCAATAGCCGTAGCCACGCACCCCGTAGCACAAAACACATATCGCTCATCACCTTTTTCGTCCGTGTATGTTCCGACGGGACAACTGATATTATAAGGTAATCCTTGATTCCACTTTGATTTCAGCAACGGCTGAATGGCATGGAACTCGGGGATTTTCTGAATCACTCCGTCCGCGTTTCCTCCATCAAGTCCCGGAGCCTTAGTCCGGCTGTCCGAGGTCTGATATTTCTCTGTCACGCCCATCGAATCCAGCGCCTCAATCTCGTCGGCATATCCCTGCAGCCACGCCCTCATGTTCTCGGGAATGCTGTCAGGATTGTAGCTGCCCGTGAGCGAATAGCCAAGCACAGGAACGGTGCGGTCGTCGCCCGAGACGATGACATAGCGGCCGCCGTCGGCATTGAAAACATAATAACAGGCAGCATCCGCCGCATTGGGCGCATTGCGCCGCGGAGCACGTGCCGCCATCGTAGCGCGGTTCATGGTCAGCCCCTTGCCCTGCAGGAAAGCTGCTGCCGTCCTCATTGCCGCCTCACGGCCGACACCTTCGGCCTGAGCAAGCATGGAGCACAGGACGGCTATGACAATCAATAATCCTTTTCTCATATTATTATTTCTTTTCTTCGTTGTCTCATTTCTGCTTTGCGGCCGGCCGTACCACCTTACGCCCGTTCACGACATAGACACCGGACGGAAGCTCGTCAACAGTGGCGGCATTGACACGGCGGCCGTCAACGGTATAGATCTTCAAAGGAGCAGCCGGACCGGAAGCACCGCCGCGGATGTCCTCAATGGCCGTGATGTCGCCGCCGTCGGCCTTAATCGTTATCCTCGGGGCAGCCTTCGCCTCGCTGACGCCCGCCAGTTCGAGATAGCAGCGGAATGGCCCGAGGCGGCCCGTATTGCCGATTTTCACGAAATCGCCGGTCGTGACATCGTAGCCGTAGCGGAACAGTCCCGGCTCAGAACTGATGAGACGGTAGTCATAGTTGCCGTACATCGACAGACGCCCAGCCGACGGAACCGTCGTGACGGCAGTAGCCTCGACAGACAGGTTCGAAAGGCCGGCGAACACCTGCGACGCCGACGACGGACGGACGAAATAAGGCACGTTGGCCTCAAACGAACCGGACGTGGCGTATGTCACCTGCGACAGTTCCTCGTCATAGCCGGCGAGACGGGCAAGTTCAACGCCTGACGCCGTCATGGCCTCAACCTGTTCACGGCTGAGCGTGACGGGAAGCATGACCGTGCTCCACTGACCGGCGGGGAAAGTGCGGTCAAAGGTGAAGCTACGGGCAACGGCCTCGCGGCCCTCGGGCATCTCGAACGACAGTCCGTCGTCGTGGAGCACAAGCTCCGGACACTCCCACTGGCCGGTCTCTTCGTTTTCACAGAAGACATTCTCCGTGTTCTGAATCTGACCGGGGAAACCACAGAAGAAAAGGGCGTTGGGGTTCTTCGGCTTGAACGTGATGGTTCCGTAGTAGAGGAACCGGGTCATGTCAACCGTAACGACGCGGTCGTTGGTGGCAAGGTCCTCGTTCACGGCGCGCACGTCCTCGTATAGCGCATCCTCACTGGGATAATATCCCAAGGCATACATGGCCACGTGGTTGCCCTTGGAATCGTAGCAGACGAGCGTCTCGTCGTTGACGATACCGTCGGGATAGACCGATTTCACCTCGTCGCCATCTATATATGTCAGCACCTGATTGGTCAGATTGGCCTTCAGGCTGGCCGGCATGACGGCCGTGTCGTCGGCTCTGTCGAGGGCAACGAAGATTACGTCACCCTCAGCTCCGTTGAACACGGTGTTCTCCACGGAATAGACGACGAGGCGCAACGTTCCGTTTGAACGGACCGAGGCGGCACACGTATGGGAATAGCTCACCTGTCCGCCCAGTCCTGACGTCGACGGCACACGCGAGGTGAACGCCGTCAGAAGTGTCTCGCCGGAAGTGACAAACTCAAAATCGGCCGGGATGGCCACGTCACACTGGAAAGCATTGACCGGCGCTCCGTCGTTCGTGATGCCGATATTTATGCCCCAATAGCCATAGCCGTCGTTATAGTAAATCTCTGATACCGTCATCGACAGTGCGGCGGAGGCACGGCTGAGCCCTAATACGGCCGCAATCAGAAGGAGAAATATCTTGTTCAAAGCTGAAAGTTTAAAATTACAAGTTTAAAGTTACAAGTCTCTCACTCATTGGTTATCATCCGCGCCAGCTCCACGACGTCGGCCACGGTGATGCGTCCGTCGCCATTGATGTCGGCATTCTCCGTCCTGACGCCCGTCGGGTCGCTGTCGGAGATATATTTCGACAGCAGCGTGATGTCGGTCACGTTGACACGGCCGTCACCGTTGATGTCGCCGAGGATGCCGGGTTGGGGAGCAGCCACGTCAATGACATGCTGGCTGATGAGATGGTCGAGGTCTTCGTGTGAGGTGGCCAGCCAGAAATAGTATGTTCCAGCCTCATCGGGAGTGAACCAGAAGTCCACGTCAAGGGTCTCGCCCGCGGCGATGTTGACCTGATTATATCCCATACCGATCCAAACCGTGCTCTCCAGCTCCACTTTCGTCTCCGAGGCATGGAAGAGACAGAGCGGACCGCTGTAGTCGTCACCGTTGTTCCGGATGGTGGCGCTGAAACGGAACTCCTCGTTGACCACAGGGTCGTTGTACGGCGAGATGGAAACGACTTCAAGGTCGACAACGGGGTCTTTCTTGCCCTCACCGACCGTCAATACGCATCGGCCGATGATATTGCTGCAAGCCTCATCTGTCGAGACCATGATGTCATAGTCGGTCTCTTCGCCCGGTGTGAAGTATATCTCCATCTCACATGAGCTTCCCTCGGGGATGGCCGCTCCCACTTTCTGGACGAGCACGGGCGATTCGTCCGAGGCGGAAGAGGCAAAAACATAGAGTTTTCCGTTATACTCCTCACCGTTGTTGACGACGGTGGCCTTAATCGTCTGCTCAACGTTCACCTGAGGATTTTCCGGCAGGACAAACGATGTGGCTTCAAGATTGATCACGGGGTGCTGCTCCACGGCAATGTCACCGTCGTCACCGATAGTCACAAGAACATAGCGGTCCATGTTCCACGAGATTGACCCGTTCAGGATGTCCTGTATGCTGTTCTTCACACCGATGGCATAAATCTTGTATGTTCCCGGGCTGAGATTACATTTTGTCAGGTCCAAAGTCATTCCTCTATATCCATAGTTCGGCGGCAGCGATTCTGTCTCAAAATAACCGAGGAGCTTCAGGCTGTTTGAGGCGTCCATGGAGAAGAAACCGAAATAGAAGACACTCTCCGTCTCCGTATAGTTCCATATATCACATACAATCATGTGACCGTCCTCAACATGCAGATTGTCTATCGTCATCTGGTTTGCCCACGGCGACGGATTTACAGGCGAGGGCATGCCGGGCGGCTGAACACCGACCACGGCTTGCTGGTCCATCGAATAGCCGTCAGAGGAACTGCTGGCTCCCGCCCCCTCCGTGCTGTGGGGATTGAGCACGGAAATTGCGAAATAGCCGTCGCATGAACCGCTCCATCCCCAGTTGACGTGGAAAAGTTCGTTGCCGTCATATCCGTCGATGACAAACTCATGACCACCGCCGTTCGACTGGGCACCGTAGATGACTGGCCGGTTGTTCGTCAGTTCCTGAAGAAGAAGGGAGTTCCACTGGCTGATGGTATAGTCGCACCGGTTGGCCGTATGGAGATTGGCGTCATAGCCGAAATATGTTTTCAGCGCCGGAGCAATGTCATTATGATAGGCACCCGAGCCGCTTGAATAGGCCGTATAGTCCATTTGGACAGAAACGCCGCAATAGTGCATAAGGTCTGCCACGGCCTGACATGAAGCCGAAGACATGTTCTGATAATTGCTGTAGTCGTCGGCCATATTCGCCCAGTCAATAGCGGAGCCGGCCGCAATACCTGACACATTGATGCCAACGGTGCGGGTTGTATATGACGGCATGGCGGCAAACGTGGCATCAGGATATTTGTGATAGTTGATGACCTGAGCCATCGCCGTGGCGACACATCCTGTATATGTGTAATACTGGTAAGAACCGATGGTCTGTATCGGAGTTTCAAGACAATAAGGAATAGCCTGATCCCATGTCGACGTGAGCAACGGCGCGATGGCATTGTTGCTCATCTGCGAAGCCGGCCGCGCAACATTTCCGTCCTGTGACGGTTGGCCGGAAGCGTCCGGCGCTTCATATTTGGCCGTAACGCCCAGCGAGTCAAGTGCTTCTATCTGGTCGGCATAGCCCTGAAGCCACGCCCGCATATTCGCGGGAATGTTGTCAGGGTCGTAGCTTCCCATGAGCGAATAGCCGAGGATGGGAACTGTACGGTCGTCACCCGAGACGATGACATAACCGCGGTCTGCGTTGAACACGTAATAGCATGCCTCCTGCTGCTGTCCTGCCTTGCGGCGCGGCGCACTGACGACGGCATCCGTCTGACGTGATATTCCGACGCCCTTGGTCTTCAGAAAAGCGCGCGCTTTCTCCAAAGCCGCCTCACGGCTGACGCCCTCGGCCTGGGCCAGGACGGAGCACAGAATAGCTATGACAATCAATAATCCTTTTCTCATATTTACTTCTGTCTTTCTTCGTTTGCATTTATATCTGCCACTGCTTCATGTCAGATAGGACATTTGACATTCCCTCCATTGCATCTAAAACCTCATTCCTCAGATTTATCCCCTTGGAGAGCCAAGTGGGGCTTTACTTCTCCGGTTTTCCCAAAATCACGTCGTCCTTGCCGTCGTCGGGAAGCGTTTCACCGTGGTCGTCGTCTTCTGGTTGTGACGGCAGCGTAGTCCGATAGATGCTGAGCTTGCCGGACTTGAAGACGACATGTCCGCGGGGATCGGTGCGCACAATGGTTGTATCGGCGAGACCGTCATGACGGCCTTTCAGGGTTATCTCAAAAACTGCCGGCAACTGGTCGCTGAACGCCTGGGGCGTGATGACGGCACAACAGGCGACGTCCACGGTGTCACGGTCGGCCGCGGCGACACCCTTCGTGCGGGCCATCGTAACGGCCGACGGTGCTGAACGGTGATATCCGTAGAACGTTCCGCCGCCACCCGACTCACTGGCGTTTTGGGCCTCGGCGGTCAGCATGGGCAGCAGCGTCTCTTCCATAGAGACATTGCGCATACGGACGATTATGCTGTCGGAACGCATTTCGGGCGTATTGGCAACGCGGACATACAGCCGGACGTTGGTCATGACGTGGCGGAAACCGAGTGTCATCGGGACATTCTCTGCCTCGCGGGCCGGGATGCCGACCGTAGGGATGCCGAAGAGGATGTCCGTCTGGCGCATGGCCTCGTCGAGGTTCTGGTCGGGATGGACGGTGATGGGGAGTCCGCTCTTCAGATTGTCGTATGTCATGTCCTCACGATAGGGGGAGTATGCCATGACGGCCACACGGTCGCTGGTGTGCAGCGGATAGATAAATCCGAGCCCGTCGACGCGTGTGATACTTCCGTCGGCGTTTATCCGGGCACGTATGTTCTCATAACCGTATGTCCGGCCGTCACGATAGGCGTCAGCAATGAGCTGGGCCTCGCGGTCAGTATAGCCGTCCACAACGGCCGGGACGTCAGACGCCACGGCTGCCATGTCGGGAGCGGCGATGTCTGTGCGGCCTCCCTCACCATACGGACGGTCTGACGCGGCCAGCCATTCGGCGTATGAGTTTTCCTTTAGTATGAAGATGCCGATTTCCGTTCCCTCAGCAAAAGTATTGTTCTGAAAATCAAGATTTGTGCTGCGCGTACCGTCAGTGGCAGGGCCTATGCTTACCCCGCCACCAACGGAAAGCCGCAGCTGACGCACCCCGGACAACGCCTCTGCATCGTCCGAAGGAAGTTCAGTGAATGTGCTGTCAGTGGAACACGCCGCAAAGGCGAGCGCCACGACAGACATTGCTACGGATGTTTTAAGAGTATTTATGTTCATATTTGGTATGTTCCTTGTGAAGTCAATATAAATATGTTTAGAAACTATCTGCGGATGCCCATTTTACGACGGTAGGTGGGATTGTCCAACATTGTATAATTACTATTTGTAGGGTCCAATTGCCCAAGCATCTCCCAATATTTACGAAGAGCTCTGTATTGTTCATTTCTCACATAATATATGACAAGATATTCAACTGCTTGCGTCAAACACTTTTGGGGATATTTACCTAATCCTTCTTTTGAATAGAATAAATTAACGACCTCTTCGGCATCACCAACCCATATCCAATCTTTCAGCTCCCTATCCAATACTTGCAATGTTAAATCTCTACGTTGCAAACGAGCCATAGCATAATTATCTAACAGTTCATCTTTCAATGCCAATTTCGCCATTTCATCGGATACCTCAAAAGCATTTTTATAAGCCATTAGCTTTTCTTCTCCATTTAAGAAATCAACTTGTTCGATATACAACCTTGAAAAATCATACAAATCCAAAGATTCCAACTTTCCTATAGACTCTTTATATGCGATGTATTTCTTATATTCTTCTATAGCTTCATCCATATATCCTTTGTCCTTGTATGCATCCACTATCTTCTTCATTGCGTTACCTTTCTGTCTATCCTCCTGACGCTTCATATTCTCATACGATTCATCGGACTTATAGTCTGACCGCGTTATCTCATAATCGACGCATTTTTTATACATTGCAATTGCATCATCATAACGTTTCAGCCCCAAATAGGCGTCACCGTAATAGATAAAGTCCATGAAATCTACTTCAAGACTATCTGATTTGTTGAACAGAGCATCAGCAGCGACTAATGCCTGATCATATTTCTTCATATACTTATTCACACAGTTCTTCAACATCAGTCGATTGAGGTCTGCATTAGCAGGATATTTCGCGAGAGCCAACGACAAGACGGAATCAGATCTATTATAAGAACCAATACCGCCTCCTGAGGCACCAGCTGCCTGCAGAAGATAAACATAAGCCGAGACCTGTGCTGGGGTCATGGTAGCCACATCTGCCTTAGCGTATGCGTCAATGGCCTGAGGAATATAATCCATTCCTCCTGCATCAATATACAGACGGCCTACCTCTACATATATATTTGCTTCTGGATTGATATTCGCCAACTCTTCCAGTTTCCTCACAGCCCCTTCCAAGTCACATTTGCTGTACTTCTTATTTGCCATCAACTGGGCGTATTTCAAATAACCATCAGGGTCTTTGGGATTGGCCTTAATAGCACGGTCATACCACTCAAATGCAGCGAGTGTGTCTCCTCTCTGCCTAAGCTCCGTTCCTCCGATAACATACGCAGGTGCATAATTAGGATCTATTTCGATAGCCTTACGAATATAATTAAAGACATACGAGCTGTCCACACCCCTTGGAGCCTGATTATACGCCCGAGCTATGCCCGTAAGCACTTTTGCATCCTTGCGGTACTTAGGATATATTTCCTTTGATATAAAATACTCTGCAACATCACCATGCTTATTTACTATCTTTCCAACGGCCTTTATCGTCGCATCCGGGTCCGATTGTGCCTGTGCGCCAATTGCCGATGCCAACATCATGGCTGCCGTGAGAACATATCTTGCTATCTTTTTCATATCGTCATGCTTTAAAGATTGGTTAAGGGTTGGTTCAGAACTTATACTGTACACCGAGGTTGAGCGTTTCGAGGTATCTCAACTTGAAGGACTCCACGCCGGGCAGCCGGTCGTTGGTCAGCAGATAGAGCGTCGGGGTGAAGACCACGCCCAGACGCGGCGTGACGTTGGCGACGAGCTTCACGCCACCATTAAGTCCGAAGCTCACACCGGTCTCCACCGGTTCAGCCTGGCGCACCTCGTGACCGGCCAACAGACGTTCGTCCGTCGAGAGTGAGGCATTCTCGCCGAAGACGATGGCACACGTAGGACCGGCGAAGACGCTGAGTTCAAACAGGCGGCGGCCGGGACGATAGCCGTCACACAGGGTCGTCAGATTGGCCATGTAGCTGGCGGAGACAAAACCGAGGAAATAGCGATGGTCCCAAAGACCGCGGCGCGACACGGGAGTATAGCCGTCAGCGACGTTGGCCATGTTATAGTCGATGAAATCGGTCATGCCGGTAGCGGCGAAGGAAGCGAACTCAAACGCCAGACGCGCCGAGAAGATGTCGTTGACACGATATTCGCCGTATGCAAGACCGTTGTAGGCCATTGATGATGCCCCGGCGTCATAGCCGCCCTTGGTCTGCATGAGGTTCATACCTCCACCGACACCAACCGTTATGCGGCTCTCGGCTGCGGCGGCCTGTTCGGCTGCATCGACCTTCTGACGGAAGCGGCGGCCGCGGGTGAGGACGGTCAGACCCATGTTGAGGGTGTAGCTGTCGTCGGAGAAGCGCTTGTTCCAAGATACGTTGGAATAAGGCATCTTATATGAATAGTATGTGTAGCGCGGCTCGACAAACAGCTGGAGACCGGGCGTCAGGCTCGTCCACAGATGGAGACCGGCCGAATAGGACTCCGTGCGGCAAGCCAGATGGCGGCCGTTCTGATATTTGGCCATGCGGCCAAGGCCTCCTCCGGCCACGACATAAAGTCCGAAACGACTGTCCCAATCGTAGTTCTTGTTGAATCCGAAGGGATTGATCATTGCCTCAGCACGCGCACCGAAGTAGAGACTATGGTAATAGCGGTGATACTCGGGATGATATGGCGAGGGTTCTTCGGCGATGGTCGTCTTCTGCCATGTGCCGGTGGCGGTGGATGCGGAGAGACGCAGACCGATGACGGGCGAAAGCCATTTTCCTGCGGCCACGGTCACCTCATGGCCCATTGTCTCGGCGAAGGGAAGTCCGGCGGAGCTGACAAAGGTCAGTCCGTTGGAAGCCTCAAAGAACCACGGCTGACGCCACGACTGGAGCATGGAGTCGGCGGTGAGGTAGTTTCGGTCGGACTTGGAACGGATGAACATGTCGCGGGAACGCCGCGAAAGGTTGTTGTCGAGATAGTAGATGAAGTTGACGTTGGCTCCATAGAACATGTCGACACGCCGCCAGTTGCGGTATTCGCTCAGGTCCATCGCATCTGAGGCGATACCGTAGTATGGCTCAATGTTGATATAGCCCTGCGGACCGGTGAAGAAACGCAGCTGGAGGCCGAGGTGAGCCTCAAATGCCGAACCACTGCGGCCGTCACGGCCCAGCTTGGCATACTGCGCACCGACACCGAGCACGGTCGAGACATCGAGCAGACGGGCGGGATCGTAACCGTTGAAATAGGACGAAAGACTGAACAGGTGGTCCAGCTTGGCGTTATACTTATAAAAGAATATGTCTTTGTCCTTCTGATAGCCGAAAGCACCACCCAACGTGAGACGCGCCGAATGGAGGCGGG
>ERZ860264.1182-NODE-1182-length-19142-cov-4.467229_pt1 | contig 19142 bp, 20 predicted proteins | sample MGYA00509980_ERZ860264 | MGnify/ENA primary metagenome ERZ860264 (study PRJEB30046, sample SAMN00715212) | human gut metagenome | study: EMG produced TPA metagenomics assembly of the A metagenome-wide association study of gut microbiota in type 2... | reverse complement strand
TCTCAAATCCATTCACGTTCGGACCTAGAGGCACGACCCAGTTCGTATCAAAGGCTTCTTTGATATACATTTGTTCTTTGCCGCTCATGTGAGCAAGGCAAAGATAAATTCGTTTATTCATTATTATTGTGATTTTAGAAAATACTTCGGATCAGCATAAAAGCCTCAGCTCTTTCTACGCTAATTGTAGCACCTCTATATTTCGCCAAAGCTTCCAAAGCCTCTAAAGAACGAGAACTAGGGAACCGCCTTAGTTGAGATTGATAACACTCCATCGCTCTCAATTTCATTTTCATTCCATCTTGACTACAAGGAATGAATACCGTGGGAATAAAAGCATCATCCGCATAAGGAGCAGCCCATTCAGTTTCAGATAACGTTTCATAGGTATAAACTCGCTTAACCGTATAATCTCCAACAGGACGACAAGCGACTAATACACTGTCAAAGACCATCCGATGATCTTTATGAATATCTCCTCTATGGGGAATAAACACAGTATCTATTTGATTTTCGGATATACATTTTGAAACTTCACGAGACATGATATAACCTGGATATTGATCTAATGCAGGAGCCGGAAAATCAAAGAAAAAGGTCTGTTTTACACCTAGTAAACGATGAGCCTCCAGTGCCTCTGTTCTAACACGCTGAATACCTTTTTCGGAAAAAATATTTGGATCAGATTTACTGGCATTTGTCATAATCAGCACATACACATTATGACCTTCTTGTATCATCTTATAAATAGTTGCCCCACAGCCCAATATTTCATCATCCGCATGAGGTGCGATAAACAAAACATTATTTTTCATTTTTCAACAACGTTAAATCTTGCTTTATCATTTCTATCTCATTCCGCAAACGGAAAATCTCATATTGATCATAATAGCCTAATCTAGAACCTACAACCAAATGCTCATCGACAGGTCTATCCAAATAATCAACCATGTTATATTTCACCAATTCAACATAACCATCAGCTGTTTGAACAACAGGATTATCATTGTTGAAATTTACGACACGGCCAATAACACCTTTCGCATATCCAGAAGCATAATAATTAGATTTCCATACCAGAACCTTATTATTACCATAAAAAGAGAAAGCCCCGGGATGAGGCGATGTACTAGCCTTTATCAAACGATCAATATCTTTTGCCGTATTCGACCAATCTATACAACCATCCAAAGGAGCCCGCCTAGCATAGAAAGTAGCCGCCTTCCCATCTTGAGGAATCCCTTTTAATCCGACAGAAAACAAAGAAGGAAGCCAACGATCCAAAGCCCGAACCATAGACTCTTTCAACTTAACACCAATAGAAGTAACATCATCATCTTCCCTTATAGAAAAAGGTTCCTGCACAAAAATATCCCCTTCATCAGCATTTGTGTCTATTTTAAAAAAAGTTGCCGCACCTTCTCCCTTGTCCAATATCAGCCAAGCCATAGGAGCCCGACCCCGTCCTTTTGGCAACTTCGTTGGATGAAATCCTACACAAGCCAATCGAGGTAATCTTATAATATCTTCATCAACCAACTGAGAGACACCAACCACAAAAAGAATATCAACCGAAGCGTTCCTAATTTGCTCCTTGATATCGTTCGAATTTATTTTTATGAAAGGATAATAAGAAAGATGATTATCTTCCGCAAATCTACGCATCGAACAATAACCACTTACATTTAAAGTCGAGTGAGGTTCATACCCCCAAACTCCAACAACATTAAATGAATATTCCACCAACTTTTGTAACGTCAGCAAACTACTGCCAACACTACCAATCAATCCAACCCTCATTTCTTAATATATTTTTCTTCTCCAAACAAAACAATCGCCACGGTCTTGACAAGAATCCTCAAATCCAACATAAACGACATACGGTCAACATACTCACGATCCAAGCATAAACGCTCTTCCCAAGGAAGATAGATATTACCATTAACTTGCGCCCAACCTGTCATTCCCGGCCTAACTTCACATCGTTTCTTTGCAATTTCTCCAAATTTCTCATATAAACTCGGTAACGCAGGGCGAGGGCCAACTAAAGACATATCACCGATAAACACATTCCATATTTGAGGCAACTCGTCAATCTTAAAACGCCTCAAGAGTCCCCCTATTCTTGTAACATCCGGATCTTGCAAATACGTTTGTTTCACATTAGGATCTCTCTCCTTATTTGTCATCGTACGCAATTTATAAATCCTAAAAACACGCCCATTTTCACCAACTCTACTTTGCAAATAAAAAATAGGGCCTTTCGAATCCAACTTTATCAAAACAGCAACTATGATAAAAAGAGGAAATAAAAGCAACAAGATAGCAAAGGAAATTAAAAAGTCAAATAAACGCTTAAATTTCAAATACATAACATATAAAAAATATAACGATTTAGGACAGTAAACACTCAATTTAGGGCATCCCCCTTTAAAATTGTTAATAAATTAGTTTTGATTTTAACATTGGCTGGTAGTCAATGTGATTTTGTCAAGAACCATATTAACATAATCCCTGCACCCATTAAAGATATTTTTGAAAAAAGTTCCGATGAAGTTCCAGATAGAACTACCATGAAGCTTTGCCGTTCCAATCACACTGTGATAAGTTACAGCCATCTCAACACTGACATCACTACCATTGTGAAGTGAATTATTACGTTGAGTAATCAGCTTTCGAATGGTTCGCTCAGCCAGATTGTTGTCTATCGGTAATTCACCATCATCCAAGTAAGCAAAGAACTGTTCACGTATGATTGACAACACACGACTGTGTTTACAGCGCATATCGGTGTTGAAACAGATGCAGGCCGTTACTCATGCAAACCTCAATCCATATACGAACATCCGACCATTTCTTGTCTTCATTTGTTATGGAACTTTTAGAGGAAACCTCTGTATTACCAGATGGGGCAACATCCGGAATGCCATCTACATGAACCTCCACTATCTTATTACGTGTATCCTTGTACCACTTTTGAAAAATATTGTATGGAACCTTATTCCGTTTACAAAAGGACTGAACAGACTCTCCGCTCAGTAGTGACTCTGTCTAGTACTGGAAGTAAAACCTCTCTAAATCTTCGCTACTATACATAATCTATAAATTTATTGTTCGCTGCGAATCTACAAAATATACCATAGAGCCCTAAATTGAGTGCTTACACAAATAACGTATTTTCAACAGAATAAATAAACTGCTATATTTATGAATTAGGCCTTTCACCCCGGCAAATCATATACCCCTTATTATGTAATTTTATGTTGATTTTTATAACCTTAGCTGGATTACCAGCCACGATACATCCATCAGAAACATCTTTTGTAACAACTGCATTTGCCCCAACAATGACATGATTACCAATCTTTAATCCTGGATTAATAACAGCCCCCCATCCAATATTTACATGATCTCCAATATAAGTATCTAAATACGCACCATTTCTATAACCATCGTGAGCCAATATTAAAGCATTCTGTGATATTCGAACATAATCACCAATATGAACACCTTTAGGATTAACTCCATCTATCTTAGCTTTTCTATTTATGTTACACATAATTCCAACATCACATCCTCTAATTTTTCGAAGATAAAATGCGTTCATTTTATTCACAATCAGAAATAAAAAAACTTTTATTTTTTGCTTTAAAGTTCTTTTCGGATCATCTTCTGAAGAGAAAAAAACACGAAAAGGATTACTTTCTTTTACCATAAGTCACTTTTTCTTTAAAATATAGTTATTAATAAAATACACATCGGTTTTGTCTTCATCCACATGGTCCCCCAACTCAATCCCAGTCCAAATGAAGACATTAACAGCCTCGTTTCTTTGGTCCTAAGTTGATCTGCGATCCTTGTTACCATCAATGACGGTATCGAAGCACCTCCTAAGTTCCCATACTCTTCCAAATTGTAAGGCACTTTCTCTTTAGGTAACTTCAATTTCTTCACGATACGATCCACGATCATCTTGTTCGCCTGATGAATCAAGAAATAATCTATATCTGTTTCACGATTGATATTATAATCCGCTAAGAAAGCCTCAACGGATTTAGGAGGACGGGATATGGCGAACGAGAATACATTCATACCGTTTATCAACGTATGAATAGGCGCACGCACAATGCCATTACCAAAATCCTCATATTCAAAAGAGGCAGGAGTAGCCGGATGGCGAAAACCACCATGAGGGGTCATCAGAGCCTCATATCCCTTTCCGTATGTATGGAAGTCTACTACAATATCATTAGCGGTCTCATCATATTCCAATGCGATCGCCGTACCGCAATCTCCAAATAAAGGTACACGGCTTTTGTCTTTCATGGAACCCATTCGCAAGGCCGTATCCCCTATAAGTAGTAACGCACGCTTCACATTACCCGCCGTCAACAAATTACCGGCAACCGTTATGGCATACATACAACCACAGCATCCCATGGGTATGTCCATACAGAAACAATTTTCCGACAAGCCAAGCCTATCCTGTAACACACAAGAGGTCGGGGGAGTACGATAATCGCCTGTAACAGACTCGAACAACAATACATCGATACTATCTTTCTCCCATCCTAACTCTACAAGTAGTTTTTCAGCGGCAGCCTGACACATATCCGAAGCGCACATGGTATCCGGGGCTATATGCCTACGTTTTATACCAACCGTATTGTCGAACACATCCGCTTCCTCTTGAGAAAGAAGTCCTAATTCGGAAGTTGTTACCACATTCTTAGGAACAGCCATAGCCACTCCTTTCATGCCAACATTCTTAATTTCCCACCTTGCCATAAGTCCAACCGTTAAAGCTCAACATCGTACTTCTTCAAGATCTCACGTCCTTTACCGTATGAGGTAAATTCCATGATATCTTCCGGGTCAAACATAATATCCAAAGACTCTTCCAATAAAGCGATTATATTCAATTGATGAACAGAATCCCACGCATCCACGCTGTCTTTTGAAAAGCCATCATTCAACACTGTGATTTCTACACCAAACACTTCTACAAAAGCATTATTATACTTCTCTATATTTGTCATTACTATTTACTTTTATGAATTTAACTTACTATACAATATCTTTCCGGCCTCATTCTTGGGAATTTCATCAATCACTTTGATCTCAAAGGCAGAGGCCACCAATTTGGTCTTTTCCACCAACACCTCTTTTACCGCCGTCGCATATTGCTCATTAGTCAAGTAAACGGTCATCTTCTCGTCCGTACCTACGCAAGCACATTCTATCGGATATTTTCCTTTGATTATCTGCTCGCACTCATCCAATCCGATGCGCATACCGAACAGTTTCAAGAAACGCCCCATGCGCCCCACTATGTAGTAACAGCCATCCTCATCCCGATAAGCCAAATCACCGGTACGCATAAAACCATTGCGTTCATCACCCAGCGACAGGTCTTCCCGACTACGGGCATATCCCATCGTCACATTTTTACCGCAATAACACATCTCACCTTCGGTATTGGCCCCCTCTATACGATTTCCCTCACGATCTATCAACGACAACTCCGCATTAGGAACAGCCCGGCCTATACTACCGACTTTCTCAATGGCCCATTCCGCAGGTAAATAAGCCATACGAGCAGTCCCCTCCGATTGTCCATAAGTCGCGATCCAACGTTTTCCATTGTCACGACAATATTCAGCGAACTTCAAATTCAACTGACGAGACATTTTACCACCACCTTGAGTAAGTAAGGTCAGATCCGGCAAATCCATCCGGAAAAAACGCATTAAGTTCAATATCTCAAAACTATAAGGCACCCCTGTAAAACTGGTAGCCCGTTGTTCCTTCATAAAGTTCCAAAAAGCCTTGTCTGTCATGCTCTGATTGGTTATCAATACAGTGGCACCCACATACAAGTGACTGAACACGACAGACAATCCCATCGTATAATATAGGGGCAACACCAGCAAGGGTCTGTCATTAGAGGTAAGTCCAAAGAAAGTCGATATATTCAAAGCCGCCGCCTCTATATTCTCATACTTATGGCGTACTAACTTAGGACTTCCCGTAGAGCCGGAGGTAGGCAACATGTGAGACAAATCAGCATGTAGTACACAAGGCTCCATACCTGTATACAACAATGTATAGCCATAGTACTCACACACCTTCTCATACTGCGATGCGACCGCCATACTTGTAGGCAGACACACATAAGAGGGACGATATATTTCAAATAAATTACGATAAAGCCCCTCCTCGATATGAGCGTTCAATATCAAAGGCACATTACCCGAATGGATACACCCTATACTCCATGCGATTCCCCCCACATTATTCTCTGCCAACAAAAACAATAAGGAACGTGCCGGAAGCAAAGAGCCGATCCTCTCTGAAAAGGATAACAATTCCCCATACCTCAAGACAGCCCCCGAAGCATCTATTGCGGCAACCGCATCCTGCGGTCGCTCATTCAAACCCAATATCATCTGATTATTTTATTCTAAATGGAAGCGCAACCATCCACGCCCAATATCTGACCGGAAATATAGGAAGCCCTGTCAGAGGCAAGAAAAGCACAAGCGTTCGCCACATCTTCCGGTGTACCCAAACGTCCTAACGCTATTTTCTGAATACGTGTATCTATTTTCTCTCCACTCTCCTCATACAATTCAGAGAATCGTTCCGTTTTCACGATACCCGGTGCTACAGCATTGACTCTGATGCCAAGAGGAGCCAATTCCTTAGCGGCTGATTTGGTAAACGACATAATAGCCCCTTTGGTAGCCGAGTAGGCAGACTGACCGGGAGACCCCAATACTGCCGTAACAGATGCGATATTCACAATCGATCCACCTCCGTTGCGAGCCATCAAACGAGATACCAACTGCACCATTTCTATGACCGCGATCACATTTACCCGGAACATCAGTTCTGTTTCCGGTCGAACAATCATGCCGATTTTCTTATTAAACACCACACCAGCGTTATTAACCAGTACATCAATACGACCTTCTCGTTTGAATATCGACATAAAAGCAGACTTGACAGCAGCGGCATCCGTCACATCAAAATACAACGGAATCACACGAGTTCCTTGCGCAGCCGCACATTGCTCCGCCCATACATCCATGCTCCCTTCCTGTCGGTCACAAGCATATACTATAGCACCATCACCGGCAAAACGATCGGCTATCGATTTTCCGATGCCCTGTGCAGCACCGGTAATGATACATACTTTATTTTCTAAAAATCTTTCCATCTCAATTATTTCAAACTACGACCACCATCAATCACCAAATTGGTACCTGTAATCCATGATGAAGCATCCGACAATAAATAGATGATAGCATGCGCCACCTCTTCCGGCTTTCCATAGCGCTTTAACGGATACGCATCGACATCCTTCGCAACATCTTCCGCTGTCAAAAGTCTATTTTCAATCAATGGCGTCTGAATCCTTCCGGGATGCACGGCATTGCAACGAATACCTTTACCGGCCAATTCCAAAGCCGCATACTTCATATAAGTACTCAATGCGCTCTTTGAAGCCCCATAAATCCCATTGGCAGGAGCCACATTTCCATAAGCGGAAATAGAAGCCGTAAAAACTACCGAAGATGGATTCTTCATCTTTTTCTTTCGTACCAATAACTTTATGAGAAGCATGGGCGCAAATACATTGACTCCAAACACTTCCTCCAATACATCAGACGAATAGAACTGTACAGGAATCATCTTCCCTATACCGGCATTACAGACAAAGCCATCCAATATAGGCAATGAAGCAACCAATTCACCGCATTCGTCCTCGTTAGATAAATCAGCGGCAATGACCCGATGTCCCTTTCCTCCTTCCAGAACCTGAAGTGTTTCATGCAAATTCTGCACGTTCCGACCTGTCAGTATAAGAGTGGCCCCCAATCGAGCACACTCTATAGCCGTTGCCCTACCAATACCGGAAGAAGCACCCGTCACAAGTATCGTCTTACCTTCTAAAGAAAAAGGATTATACATTATTTCTTGTTTTGTACGCTTTCGAATAGATCACCTACAGTTTGTGCATTACGCATGTCCTCCCCATTGATTGTGACACCATAAATTTCATCAACCATCGCAATAACAGACAACGCAACTAAAGATGACCATTCTTCCAATTCCCGGAATTTAGTATCTACATGAATACTCTCAATTGCGATATCATCAAACTGCTCCGCAAAATTCTTAATGAAATCTTTTATTTCCATAATTAATATATTTAACTTTCACATTAATTTCTTAGCAGGATTCCCTATTACGGTTGTCCCTTCTTTTACACGTCTTATAACAAAGCTACACGCACCCACATGCGCTCTATCTTCTACTACAACTCCATGATTTAACACGGAAGAAGTATAAATATCCGCTTCATTCCCTATTACAGTTCCTCCCACACAGGTAACATGAGTATCTATCCGATTCCAATCCCCCATCCGCACATCATGCCCTATTACCGTATAGGATTGTATCAGATTATAACTACCAATCTTAGCATCCGCACCAATACAGGTGTACGCACCAACTATATTTCCTACACCTAGTTGTACATTGGTTCCAATACGTGCCGTGCGATGAATTAGATTAATAAATTGAGCCCCCCTATTTATAAGCTCCTCCATACACTTCTTACGAACCGCTCCACCTATGGAACATACAAATACATCATTTTCCTGTGGAATATAAGTGCTTATTTTATCTAAAACAGGAGGATAGTTAGCAAAACCGTCCAACGCTTGGAGGTTGTCATCGATAAAGCCCTTAATGACAAACTCATCACCATATCCCATACTCTCACGAGACATGTCATATAAAGTACGTCCCATGCCTCCGACGGCAATGATTATAAGATTTTTCATTTAGATATGACTGATTCAAAAATATCGGTTAATTGTTTGGCTATAGCAGATGAAGAGAAACGTGTCTGATAATCTGTCACAATGTAATCTGTTTCATATTGAGAATAATTATAGTACATTTTTTTCAATGCATCACACAAGGCTCTAGAATCATCAACTGGAACTAAAATACCATTCTTTTCATTAATACATTCTCTAATACCTCCACATAGTGTAGCTATAACAGGCAAGCCTATTGATAATGCTTCCAAAACTGCTACTGAGAAATTTTCTCCTCGCGATGGTAATATAAAGGCATGACTTTCACATAAAATTTCAACAATTTCCGGCTTTGTTTTTTTACCTACTAAAACAATATTATTATCCAATTGAAGACTTGATATTTGATTTTGAAGATTATTCCTTTCCTCACCATCGCCTATTATTACAATTTTTATATTTTTTGCTGCTAAGCCTGATGCAGCAAAGGCGTCAATCAACAAATCAAATCCTTTACGATAGATAAGACTACCCGTAGCTACAAACTGAAAATTTTGATAATCAACAGTCTTCATGTTAATATTCTCAAAAGTAGAAGATACCAAATTGTGAACCACATAAGCTTTTCTCTTAAAATGATATTGTAACCTATCCTTTAATGTTTCAGACACAGCTATCACTGCATCTGCATAATTATAAGCATATGAAGCTAATGTCCAAGTATATGAATCCAATTTGTCATGATTAAATCGAGCCGCATGTTCTATACCAACCAATGGAATCTGATACTTATTCTTTAAAAACACACCTAAATATGTATTAAAAAAGAACTGCCCATATATAACATCTGGTTTTCCGTATTTACGAACAATTCTTTTATACATTCTATCTAATTGCATCTTACGCAACAACAAGCCAATCTTCATTCCACACAAACGAAATACAACTTTACCCGGGAGCCAAAATGAATTATAGTAATTTATTCCATTCTTTTGCCTATGTGTTATTCCTATCTTCCTCAAATGCCAACGAAAACGACTATCCACACTTACTACGACAACTTTATGCCCATTCCTCTGCAATGCCTCTGCCTGATCTTGTTCAAAACATCCCCACTGTGGATCTTTAGCAGAGGGAACCCCACGAGATATCATCAGTATATACATAATTTACATATATTTTAAAACAGACTTATATTGTTTCCATAATCCCATGTAATGTAATTGTTGAAAATCATGATCAGCATTATCATTACCTTCTATTAATACAAAATGTCCATTTTCCTGCATCACAATATCCCAACCTATATAACGTACCGTTGGTATTCTTTTTGCCACATTAACAGCAAAATCTTTACATTCGTTCCAATATGGCATTTGGAAACCTATTATTTGCTTTTTTGTTATCGGATGAACTAAGTATGTCTTATTATATGCATCATATCCCACACTATCTATTAAACCTGTTTCAATATTTATATTAGCTCCAATACCATAAAAATGAAAATTATCCACACTATTTTTTTTATTTCCTATTCTTAACCGAGCACTCATTATGTGTACCGTATCTTTAACAGTATCATATAAGGTAACAATACGTATTGTATTTATTGACCAAGGATGAAACTCTGCTAAATCTTGAATCTGAGAAATCTGTTCTTCCACAATATAATGAGCTCTTTTATCAGAAATCAAATTTATATATATTTTCCTTACATCCTGCTTTTTAGTTTCTATCTTACGAGTCCCTATTCCTCTATATCCGTTAATTTCTTTGATGAAAACAACAGGATACTGATTACAGAATGAAATAAACCGCTCTTCCGTTGTATTATTCACATCAATCCAATCTCGCCCAAGAAAATCCTTAAATAGCTCATTAAATTTATTTTTATCACGACACAAACACCTATCTGACGACAGATTACATTTATCTTGAATTATATGATAACGCCTATAAGTTATATATTCTTTTCGTCCATTATAACGCAATTTATAAAAACCATAAGCAAAATAATCACTGATAGAGGCGCCATGTACTATAAAAGCCACAATATAATCTAATACATAAAAGAACTTACCAAAGAAAGAGACATCTGTTCCAACATAAACAGTTCTCATTTCACGAAATCGTCCACACAATCTTTTTAGATTCATGATTTTATTCACTCATTTTACAATCATTTCTCGCAACACATCTAAATAACCATGTCCATATTTCAGGTCTGGTTCCACATAATTACCTTCTGCCCATTCATTCCAAGACATTAAAAAAGCGATCTTATGCTCACTATTTTTTTTCGATAATAAATCCAAGACTTTTCGCAATTGCTCTCGAAATACCTCTGGCGTACTTCCTGTATAAACTCTTGCTTTAGAACCACTTCGTGGGGTTCTATCCCAATTCGACATTAAAGTAGGGAATACGTTTTCCCACCTATCCTCTTTGACATAGAGATATTCATTTATTACCCGTTGATCGCAACGAGAAACCGGAGCACGCTTAAATAAACGTAAAAAAATGCCGCGCCATAAAACATCTATCAGCGTTCTAGAATAATAATCAGCTCGATTATACCCCCTTGAATTAACAGCATCAAATCCAGCATCAAGTACTGCTTGATAATGCAAAGCCGAATTATCCTGTATATTTTTCAATATAATATTTTCTAAAGTCTGTTCCTGTGGAAGCATATTATAAGCAATACCGACAAAATAAATTCCTTTCAGGCCATTTTCTTGAGCCAATGTCTGCCAAATATCTATAAACTCATGAGGATTGGGAATTTCCAGCGGTCTAAAAACCAAGAATAAAGGTTTACCCTCTACTTGAATATAACGCATATCTTTAAAAGCTGGCAATACCTCATAGAAATGCTTGACATATTCTTCTTTATTATAAACCATCTCAACCAAAGTAGACTCTTTGATACGCTTTGTTCCCGCCTCCCAAGACTTATTAGTCCAACTATGGTTCGCCCAGCCAAGACAAAAAGGGAAATCAGGTTTACCGCTAGATAAAACTTCTTGGAATGGACGCTCCAATAGCTTTTTCCCATTACCAAACCAATAATGCCAATAGCAAAATCCCTCAATACCTGCATCACGAGCCATTTTAGCCTGTGCTTCCCTAACTTCAGGCATACGCAAGTCATAATATCCTAGATCAGCAGGAACACGTGGTTGATAATGTCCTTTAAATAAAGGTTTCGCTTTTCCAACATTCGTCCACTCCGTGAATCCTTTACCCCACCATTTATCATTTTCAGGTATAGGATGAAACTGAGGAAGATAGAATGCTATAACACGAGCTTTTCTTTTTTGATATTCCATAAATTTACACTTTAAACGCTCTAATTAGGGCATACTATTAAAAAAACAAGCTTTCAATCTCAAACTTGAACATATTAAACATTGTCAATATAATTATCACTAGCAATTACGACTAGATTTTAATATTTCATTGTAATATTTATAAATCCTACTAGCACACAGCTCAATTGTATAAGACTTTCGAACAACCTCTTGAGCTCTTTTTATTATAGAGTAATATTGATTAATTCCATTAAGAGATAAATCTTCCATAATGGGCACAAGTTCATCATCTGCATCAAAACGGAGACCAATCTCATTTTTTTCTAAAAGCAGGCCGTAATCAAATTGCTCTTTTGTCCCACCAGTATTACGTCCAACAACCAAACATCCACAAGACATCGCTTCTACAGTTATAAAACCAAACCCCTCAAAAAAAGAGGGTACAAATAAAGCTAAAGCTTTACTCATAAGAGAGTAAACATCAGAACAATAGCCCAGAAAATCAACCATATTTTCTATTTTATTATCAACAACACTTTGTTTTAGCTTACACTTATAACTAGGCGATCCATCACCTACAATTTTCAAGCGAATATTACTATTCGAGTCATGAATAAATAGAGCATATTTATTTATTAACTCAAGCACGCCTTTGCCAGGAAACAGCCTACCAACATATAGAAAATAAGGTTCTTTATCTGGAATAAAAAAATACTCATTATCTATAACTCCATCGTAGACAACATGCCAATTTTGCAAGTTTCTATCTTTTAGAAAACACCTTTTCACATCCTTTGTTATACAAAGTACAAGATCATTAGGTTTTGAAACGGAATAAACATAATGACTAATAGAAGGAAAATAAGACTTACCAATATCCAACTTACCATATTCACGAATATGTTGCACATGTGGAATATTTAATTCATTTGCTATTTTAACACCTAATTTAAAACAACTATTATTACTATGTATAATATCCGGATTAAACTCTCTAATAACCGATTTAATATTATTTGTATAAAAACATGAAAGCCTATACAATTTAAAAACAAATATTCTAGGAATAAAGAAAATAAAATCTCTAATAGAAGAAATTGAAGGCCAAAACGCATCATCAAAACGGCACAAACAATAATTAAAACCAAGTTCTCTTAACTTAGAAGTAAAATCACCTTCTCTAGATGTGATAATCAAGAATGATAAATCCTTTAATGATAAAACTTTCAATATATTAAGTAAAGCAATATTATCACCATATAATGTTGATGTTGGTGCAAAATAAACAATTTTCATAATACTTAGAATTAATTATATCAAAACCAATAATAATTATATACTTTCTCTCTTTCCGGATCTTTTTCTTTTGTAAAAACCGTATAATAAGGATAAACTCTAACCAAGAATCGATTCCCTGTTTCTTCTGAACGCCTAAAGAATCTCAAAAAGTAAGTATAAAAAAAACAAAAGACAATAAATAACACTAAAGTCTTACTGAAATATTTTCTTTTTACAAAAATAAAAACAAAAGCATTAGCCATATAAACAATATAAAATGGAAGAAAAAACTGAGAGACTCTATAAAAAATAGGAACTGCAACAGTCATTACAACAGATAACAAATAGAAGAACAACAAGAATTCATTATTCTTTAAAATATGAGAATTAGATCGTTTATCTATAAAAGCACAAACAATTCCAGGGAATACAGTAGCCACAAAAATATTTATAAAGTTTACAATTGAATGATCATCTAATCTTCCATATCGTTGAGAAGCAGCATAACTCACAAGTTTATCTCCTACCGAATTTGTTTCTGCACCCAGCAATGAAAGCATCATAGAAACATCAAAAAAATACACATTAACTATCTCAACAACAAAAAATAAAAAAATCAATATTGCAATAGAATATGTATTCATTTTCACAAACTTAAACACAGGCAAGAATAGAGCTAAAATAGCTATTCGATGAAACGCTATCGCTAACAAAACAAACAGAAAATATTGAAAAAACTTTTTACGCATTAAATATTCATATCCCAACAAAAATAAAGATAAAGAAAGAGCTTGTCTTAGCGTCTCAAAATTCAAATCATAATACAACGAACAAAAATACAATAATATTGCAACAAATGGACATATAGTATTCTTATAAAAGAATCTAAATATTACCACATTCACAATTAAAGCAATTATAAACTGAGCCACTTCCCATACTCCAAAAACACTTTTAATAACCGAAGTTAATATTAAATAGCCAGAATCCCTATCAGTCTCAACAAAAACACTATTCCAATTCCATTCAGAAAAGCATATCGTATTCCTATAAAATTCATATTCATAGGTAACTGTATCCATTCCCAATCTATATCGAAAGCCAGCTATTGCAACAAAAACAGCCAACATTAAATAATACCAAAGTTGCTTGTTTTTACGAACCTTCTTATAATCAAAAATATAAATAAGGAGCAACAGAGATAATATTACTGATATATATATCATAAGCCTAAAGATTTAAAGCATTCGATAAGAAAGAAAGCGATTTATCCTGCCATTTTTTCATTATCTTATCTATTTCATCCCAATCGAATCCATTATAATCAATATTTAATATATCAGAACTATTAAACACAATTCTATTTTCCAATTTGAATATTCGTAATAAAGATTTTATTCTAGAAAATCCCCTATGTTTATTAAGCAATACAATAAAAGGCTTGTGAAAAATGATAGAAAAAACACATGCATGAAATGAGTCTGTGATAACAAATTTCGCATCATCAAAAGCTTTGAACCATGCTTCAACAGGTAATGCGATTCTATCTAATGGCTTGATTTTGCAATCTTCTGTTTGTTTATTAAGCCTATAAACTTCTCCTCCTAGAATTTGTTTAACTTTATCAAGCACATTTCTGCTCTCATCAATAGGGTCTAATAGATAAGTTAATAGACAACTTTTATGAGATTCTAAGCCTATTTTATTTCGACACAATTTAACATAATCTTCTCTATTCAATAACAATGTAGGATCTAATACATGCTCAGAATTACAACACATATACTTTGCAAACAAAGCAACAGCAGAATCTTCCCTTAATGAAACTGCATCAAACTTTTTCAAAAGGAGGCTACACATTTCTGTCAACTCTTCTGAATATTCCCAATAATCAATACCAATTGACGGTGCATAAGCGATTCTTCTAACGTTTGCATTTCCTGTAAAATTTAAATAAGCATCTTTTATATAACGAAAATAAGATGGTCTCCAAACCTGATCACTACCTACAACAAAGCCATAAAAGTCTGTAACTTTTACACATGAGAAATCCTTGATTTTCACCCTATGTATATATCTTTGAATAAAGATCTCTGTATTTTGAGCCACTACTGGATACGACTCATAATACTCTTTTTCTAAAAAAACAGCTTGATTATATTTTCGAACTATTTTTTTAACAAATCTCTTTAAATATAGCAACTTATTATCTATTGGAAACTTATATCTTGGAGTATCCAAGACATATACATCAAAACCCATTTTTTCAATAATAGTCTGTAAAGCATAAGCCTGTATTATACCTCCATAATTTGTATTCAATGGCAAAGTTATAATTCCTATTTTCTTTTTCATATTAGCACATAAATATATACATCACAAAACAACAAACATAGTACCGAGATAAGAGATCAAATTAAACTGAACAAAACATCTAAAACGCTATCTAACCTTTTTAATATCTCGTAATATTTTCTTTGTAAACAGCACTGCTCCATCTCTATTCAAGAACAAAGAGTTCATAAACAACCTCGAGTTTTCAGCAAACTCATGATCATTCATATAATCTAAGAATGGAACTTTTTTCACATTTGCTTTTTCCACAAAATCATAAATAAAAAACTGTCTCATAGCTGGTGTTATATAAATAAGTAATTGTTTTGAAATAGGAGGTATAGTCAAAACAGGTTTAAATCCTCTTTCCAAACAAAAATTAATCATATCAGTCAAAATACAAAGCGAGTCTTGATAAGCATCCATATTTTTCATAATAAGATCATTTTGAAAATCCATTATACTAAATTCAAACATCCATCCTTTCATAAAGCTCTTGGCACTATTTTCCAATTCAATAGTAGTTAAAGTTTGCTTTTGGGTAGATATGTGAAAAATTCGTTTGAAGGCTATCACTAAATCTCTACCAAACTCAATCAATGGATAATATTTTAGAGGTGATTTTTTCATATCCATGACTACCTTTTTTTTTCTATAATCAAAACAAGGTATAGACATCATTTTTAATACCGTATAATATTTATCAGGCATATATTTGCTACTCCCCCCTAGACAAGTAAACGGACATAGAGGAATTATCACTACTGCATCATTTTTAAGATAGCTACAGTAATTTTTCAATATCTCAAAATCCGCAAGTAAAGTTTGTGGTCCCATCGCCCAATTAGCGGCTTTCACATGTTCCTCTGAATATTCGAAAGCATATTTTCCTGAATTACTACCTAAATTAACAACATCCAAATTAAACGTATTATGAGACCAAAATTTCTTACAATCTGGAAATAAAATGTTATTGTACCAATAACTACGCCTAATCAAACCATTAAGCTTGATTTTTATAAAGTTTGTCATACTCATATTCCTGGACAAATTTTAGATTCTGGTAAAAATTGATAATCTCTATTCAAAGATGAAATCACAGCAACCTCTTCCGGTGCGAGTTGAAAATCAAAAACTTCAAAATTTTCTTGTAACCGTTTAATTTTTTTCGTTCTTGGTAACGGATAACAGCCCCTTTCTATATTCCATCTAAGAATTACTTGTGCAGCAGACTTGTGGTATTTTGCCGCTATCTGATTAATTTCATTCAATGGCAAACGATGACAAACTAAATCCATCAAGGGACTATATGTCATAAGAATAATATCATTTGCATTGGAAAAATCAAAATCAGACTGTTTTGTACCAATCGGACTGATATAGATTTCATTGATAGCAGGCATAACTCCCGTCTTACGCAATTCTTCTATATGTCTTTCATGAAAGTTAGAAACACCTATATAGCGAATCTTACCCTCTTCCTGTAATTTTATCATCGCTTCCCATATATCCAGTAAATAGTATTCATAAGGCCAGTGCATAAGTAAAGAGTCCAAATAATCAGTATTTAATTCTCTTAGGGAAATATTGACTTTTTCACGTACAAGATCTTCAACAGAATGCCGTCTCATAAAATCTGAATAACGGTTGAAATAGACTCCTTGCAACGGTTCATCATCATGTGCTGCATTATCCGAAATTTTAGTCTGCAAAAACACGTCTTCTCTGTTCAATCCTATTTCCTCTAACCTAGATACAGCCAAACCGATTCCCGTCTCCCCCCGGTAATCGTCAGCCGTATCAATCAAGCAATATCCTATTTGAAAAGCTTTCAAAACCATTTCCTCCATGGCATGCCCTTCTAGTGAAAACGTACCCAAACCTATAGGCTTAACAACACATCCTGAAGCAGTTAATAGTTCTTTCATTTTCTTTCTATCTTATTTTTTATAAAGAGACTTACTTTTTGCCTATCACTACTATCCAGTGCTATAAAATAAGTCAAAACAGAAACTATGAGAAAATTAGTTACCGAAATCGCAACAAGTCTAACAAAGCCCACAGGCATTACTTGGTGTATCCATACGGGAAAAAATACAGCCAGCAATGTAATGAACACACAAGGACAATAAGTTATATGAATCAAATCCATCCACCTAAATCGCACATAGCCTCGGATAAGCCACCAACCAAAAAACATTTGAATAAAATTAACAATAAAAATCACAATAAATACTGAATAAGCAGGGAACCTGCACTTTAGGCAAACATAACTGATAGGAAGAGCACTTATCATTAGTAGACCTCCCACAATGTTACCCGTCTTTATTCTTCCAATAGCATGATAGGACATTAGGTAGGCACTATGGAAAGTCTGCATCAAATAAGTGACCAAGACTATAATGGTAAATCTATAAGTGTCAGCGGGTACATTATTTCCTAACCATAAATGTAATACATAATCCAATTCCAAACATAATGGAAACATCAGAGTAAACATCAGCAAATAAGAATACTTAGCCGCATTAAAAGTCAATCGATACATTTCAGCACTATTCCCATTAGCAAAGCTCTTTACTACCTGAGGACGCACCGCTGTTAAAAAACTACTGATAAACAGACCTAAAGCATTTTGAATTTGAAAAGTAATCGCTCTTGCAGCATTAACCACCGGACCAAAGAACATATTCAGTAGAATATTGATACCTTGCCCTTGACACACTGCTGCTATATTACCAAACAAATCCCAAACAGAATACCTCAATAGACTATTATACAGCTTCTTATCACGAATAATTCTAAACCTGCATTCAGCATATTTGTTAGAAGTATAAAAACGGTAAAAAAACTGAATACCTATATTATTCAGCATCAACAAGAAAGAATAACAAACCAACTGATCTATCGGTGAGATTTGAAGAAGAAATACAATTAATAATCTGGAAAATGCCTCATATAATCCTACATATGCATAAATAGACATATTCTCATGAGCTATCAAAGATGCATTATAGGGCACTTGAGTAAAACTGACCATAGTAGTCAGTATCGAAAACTGATATACCCAAAACGCAGCTTGCAAACGATCAGCAGGAATCACCAATTTTTCATAGAAAAACCATAAGCCTACAGTTTCTCCTAAAAATAAAACCAACAATGCCAAAAGAAAATGTAAACTGAGCGATGCAGAAAATGTCTGGTTTAACTTTTCCTTATTCCTTTTACCTAGTTCATAAGTCAAAAAACGGCTGGTAGAGACGCTCAATGCACCGTTTACAAAAGAAAGCATGGTCACTATTCCACCCACAACATTATACAAACCATAGTCAGATACCCCTAATATCTCCAAAATCATCCTAGAGGTATAAAGCGTAACCGCCAT
>ERZ860264.1181-NODE-1181-length-19152-cov-4.065927_pt1 | contig 19152 bp, 15 predicted proteins | sample MGYA00509980_ERZ860264 | MGnify/ENA primary metagenome ERZ860264 (study PRJEB30046, sample SAMN00715212) | human gut metagenome | study: EMG produced TPA metagenomics assembly of the A metagenome-wide association study of gut microbiota in type 2... | reverse complement strand
CAAAAAGGCATGCCAATAACAGCATCAATTTTCTTTTCATAAATTCTCTCTTAAATTTAACCTATAAATAGACTTCTAGTCTCTAACAGGTTGCAAAGATAACACTAATTATGACAAACCGGAAAAAGTGTTACGTATTTAACTAAAAAGTATTATTTTGCAAGCTCCCATCTAGTAAAAACCAACAAACTATAACTAGAAATATTCAATTTAATATATTTTAAAATAGAATTTCTATCATAAAGATAGCGTCTAAAAAGATATTTTCAAGATAAAAAGAACATTATTTCCTCCCAAATGGTATCTTTTTATCATTTTACATCTCCCAAAAGACTAAAGAACTATTAACAATGATGAAAACTGAAACGACCATGTACCAAGTTCTGCTAAAACTTTGCGCATTTCTTATGTAGGAATGATTTCGCAGGACGTTTCCATCAAACCGGGAGTAATAAAAGTCGTATTAAAAAGTGACGCGAAGGCTCTGGATGAGGTTGTAGTGACAGCCATGGGTATCTCGCGTGAAAAGAAAGCACTGGGTTACGCCGTTCAGGACGTAAAATCAGATCAGCTGACGCAAGCTGCCAACTCCAATCTGGCAGGAGCGCTGCAAGGTAAAGTATCCGGTTTGGACGTTAAGCCTTCAAGTGGTATGCCAGGAGCTTCTTCACAGATCACCATCCGTGGTGCACGTTCCTTCTCGGGTGACAACACTCCGCTTTACGTTATCGACGGAATGCCGGTAACCAGTACGCCGGACGTTAGTACAGACATACAGAACAATGGTAGTGTGAGCGGAGCCGACTTCGCCAACCGTGCGGTAGATATCGACCCTAATGATATTGAAAGTATCAACATTTTGAAAGGACAGGCTGCTTCTGCACTTTATGGTATCCGTGCTTCCAATGGTGTGATTATCATCACAACCAAAAGTGGTAAAGGGCTGGAAAAAGGCAAACCGCAGGTTAGCTTCTCTTCTAATGTCAGCTTCGATGTAGTAGGTCGTCTGCCGGAGTTCCAGAAAACATACGCACAAGGTTCGGGTGGAAAATTCAGTGCCACATCGGGAACCTCCTGGGGACCTAAGATTTCCGAACTTCCCAACGATGCAACATACGGTGGTAACACGGACAACAAATACACTCAACAGTATGGTAAGCAACAAGGAAAATATTATGTTCCCCAACGTGCGTCAGCCGGCCTTGATCCATGGGTCACTCCACAGGCGTATGACAATGCTAAAGAATTCTTCGACACAGGAATCACCTGGAGCAATTCATTGAATGTAGCGCAGATGCTCGACAAAAGCTCCTACTCTATCTCATTGGGAAATACACATCAGGACGGTATTATCTCAAGCACTGGTATGGACAGATATAATGTAAAGGTTAGCGCCGACACCAAACTGACTAACAACTGGAGTTCCGGATTTACAGCTAACTATATCACTACTTCTATCGACAAGGCAGTGACTTCCGGTAACGGTCTGTTGAGAACGGTTTACGCAGCTCCTCCCAGCTATGATCTTGCAGGGATTCCAAGTCACGTAGACGGTAACCAGTACACACAGAATTCTTTCCGTGGTAGCTTTGACAACGCTTATTGGGCGATGGACAACAACAAATTCACAGAAGACACCAACCGTTTCTTCGGAAATGTATACGCAAGCTATCAGACTGATTTCGGTACAACTAACCACAAGTTGAACGCAAAATACATGGTCGGCGTGGATGCTTACACTACTCACTATGTAGACAGCTACGGATACGGTAGTAACACGGGTGGCGGTCGCGGACAAATCGAAAACTACGGTTGGACGAACGCTACATACAACTCTTTGCTGACCATCAACTACGACTGGCACATCAATGAGGACTGGGGACTGAACGCCGTATTGGGTAATGAAATTATCCAAAGCAACAGAAAGAAGTATTATGAATATGGTACGAACTACAACTTCCCGGGATGGAACCACATCAACAACGCCACTACTCAACAGACAGAGGAAGAGACGTGGAAAAACCGCACAGTGGGATTCTTCGGTAACGTATCGGCTTCTTACAAAAATATGCTTTATCTGACCCTCACCGGACGTCAGGACTACGTATCTAATATGCCACGCAACAACCGTTCGTTCTTCTATCCTTCTATTTCAGCAGGTTTTATCCTGACGGAACTGGATGCATTGAAAAACAATGTTGTTAATCACGCTAAATTGAGAGTATCTTATGCGGAAGTAGGACAAGCAGGAGATTTCCTCGAAAACTACTACTCAACTCCGACATACGGAGGTGGTTTCTATATGCTGACTCCAATCATGTATCCGATGAAAGGTACTACCGCCTATACTCCGTACTACACGATTTTTGACCCGAAACTGAAACCACAGAACACACGTTCGTACGAAGTGGGTGCTGATGTGAACTTCCTCGATAACTTAATCACATTCAGTTATACGTACTCACGCCAGAATGTGAAAGACCAGATTTTTGAAGTGCCTTTGGCTTCTTCTACCGGTGCCAGCAAACTGCTCACCAACGGTGGTAAGATTCATACCAACACGCACGAATTCACTCTCGGCTTCAACCCCATCCGGACGAAGAATATCAACTGGGATTTTGCATTCAACTGGACGAAAATCGACAACTACGTAGATGAACTGGCACCGGGCGTAGAAAATATCTCTCTGGGTGGTTATGTTACTCCACAGGTACGCGCTTCAGCAGGTGAAAAATTCCCTGTAATCTATGGTGTAGGTTACAAGAGAGATGAAAACGGCAATCGTCTGGTAGACGAAAACGGTCTTCCTATCGCTGGTGAAGCACAGGTAATCGGTAAGGTTTCTCCGGACTTCCTGATGGGATTCAACACCACATTACGCTTATGGAAGTGTACAATCAGCGCAGTACTCGACTGGAAACAGGGTGGCCAGATGTACAGCAGAACAACCGGACTGGCAGACTACTACGGTGTCAGCAAGAGAACGGAAAACCGCGAAGGTACCATCATCTTCGACGGATACAAAACCGATGGAACTAAAAATGATATCGCCATCACTGGCGCAAACGCACAACAGGTATATTACAGCCGTCTGAACGATATTGACGAATCTTCAGTATATGACAACTCTTTCATCAAACTGCGTGAAGTGGCTGTCAACTACAAAATTCTTCAAAAACGTTCAATGGAACTTTCTGTAAACGCATTTGCCAGAAATATCCTAATCTGGGCTCAATTGCCTGACCTCGATCCGGAAGCCAGTCAGGGTAACAACAACATGGCAGGAGCATTTGAAGATTATTCAATGCCGCAAACAGCTAGTTTCGGCTTTGGTTTCAACATTAAATTTTAATCTGCAAGACAATGAAAAAATATAAATCAATAGGAAAATTGCTGGCAGTTTCTTTCTTGACTGCTGCCATTGCTTCTGCTTGTACGGAAGATGCAATGGATAAAATCAATGAAAACCCTAACAATCCGCTGGATGCGCCCGCTAAGTTTTTGATTACAGACTTAGGTGTAAACACTGGATTCAGCACTGTGGGAGGGGATTTTTCACTCTATTCCTCTGTTTACATAGAACATGAAACGGGTATATCAAACCAGCTTTACCGTGCGGAAGTACGTAGCGGAGAGCCTACAACGGCTACTACTTACAATAACGCATGGATCAACGTCTACGCAAATATCAAGAACGCTAAAATCGTTATCAAGAAGTGCGAAGAAGATCCCTCAGAAAAAGGAAATGTAGTGACGGAAGCAATTGCTAAAATCTTGCTCGCCTACAACGGAGCTGTGGCAGCCGATGTGTTCGGGAATACACCGTACAGCCAGACTGGTATCCTTAACCCGGACGGCACACCAATGTATATGCAGCCTAAAATAGATACGCAGGAAAGCATTTACCAGGAAGTGATGCAGAATCTGGATGATGCTATCACTCTACTGAATAACGGTACTGCCAAAGATACAGGCTTGTCCGGTGCAGTCGGTTCTAAAGACTTGATCTATGGTTCAAACACCAGTACACAAGCAAGTATGTGGCTCAAGACAGCTTATGCGTTAAAAGCACGTTATACAATGCGTTTGCTCAATAAAAGTGCCAACAAGACAACAGACCTTCAGAATATTCTCACTTATGTGAGCAAATCATTTGCTAATGCAAGTGAAGAATGTAAACTGGCTATTTATGATGCTGACTCACAACTAAATCCGCTTTGGGCATTTAGCTACAGCCGTAACAGTTTGGCAGCTAGTGCAAGCCTGATTGAAAAATTTGTTGAACGCAATGACCCTAGAGCACCGCAAGCGTTTCTGGAACCCGACCCCAGCGGAGACTTCCCTGCTGGTTATGCAAGTGGTACGCAAGCTACAGACATCGCAAGTATCAAAGCAGCTCCTAACGGAACCCCGCAAGAGTTGCAGAACAATTATGGTATGTCAATGATATCATGGGCAATGTCGGCTCCGACTCTTTTAATCAGTTATCATGAAGTGAAATTCCTCGAAGCAGAAGCATTATGCCGCTTGGGAGGCAGACTGGATGAAGCTAAGAGTGCTTTAAAAGCTGCAATCACTGCCGGATTCGAGAATCTGGAAAACTCAATTATAGATGCCGCTGACACTTGGGTAGCTGATGGCGACAGTGATTTGGGTGCAGATGTAGCAGAAACCTATTTCACGGATGAAGTAGAACCGTTATTCGATGCCAACCCTCTGCAAGAGACAATGATACAGAAGTATCTCGCCTTCTTCGGTGCATCCGGCGAATCACTGGAAGCCTATAACGACTACCGTCGTTTGAAAGGTGCAGGAGAAAACTTCATTGTACTGAAGAACCCGCTGAACAACAATAAGTTCCCATTGCGCTTCGGTTATGGAGCAGACGACGTATTGGCAAATCCTGAAGTGAAAGCTGCTTTCGGTGATGGCCAGTATGTATATAGCGAAGCTGTCTGGTGGGCCGGCGGAAACAAATAATGAACTTAAAATCTCTCAAAGGAGAGACTTTACATAGAGTCGTTTCTGTACTCTAACAAATTAACAGAGGCGAACAAAAATAGGCCAACCGTGAGGTTCGCCTATTTTATTTTATCCAATTTCATCAGATGAATGCTCAAATAATAATAGAGAAAAAGGAATATTCAACGGCATCTTTTACATACCATTTTTCTACCCGACCATACTCTTTTCCTACTTTATTCCGTATTTAACGTTTAAGCACCTTTTAAATAAATTAAAAAAAATCTCGTACGAATCAATTTCACCACTGCAAATCGGGTAGATATTTGCTTAAAGTAGTGCGGAGAATACTCAAAGTAATAGGTTTCACCAACACTTCAGTTGCTCCTGCGTTCATTGCGTTTTCCTTATCCGAGCTGAAAGCATAAGCTGTCTGCATGATAATAGGAATTTCGGTATTAGACTCACGAATTATCTTCGTTGCCTCCAACCCGTTCATCACCGGCATCTTGATATCCATCAGCATTGCTTTGGTTCTTTCCTGATGCTGTTGAAACAACTCCACCATTTCCTGCCCATTTTTAGCCCACTCGATATCACACTTTTTGCCTATGATAGCCTTGATTAATTTAAAGTTGCTGTCATCGTCTTCAGCTACTAAAATTAAGGGTCTGAATTCATTCATTTGTTCGCTTTCCATATCGCTTATATATTGTTTTTTTATCTGTTTTTTGAGATTAATCTCCCTTTTCAGCCCGCAAGTTATAAAAAAGATTCATATATTTCGCTATCTTTGCGCCTCAATTTAAAAGAATAGTATGATTTCTGTTGACGGACTAGCCGTAGAGTTTGGCGGCACTACTTTATTTAGTGATATTTCTTTCGTAATTAATGAAAAAGACCGCATCGCACTGATGGGTAAAAATGGGGCGGGAAAAAGTACGCTGCTGAAAATTTTGGCAGGCGCACGACAACCGACACGTGGAAAAGTTTCCGCGCCCAAAGATTGCGTAGTAGCCTATCTGCCTCAACATCTGATGACGGAAGACGGAAGAACAGTGTTTGACGAAACGGCACAGGCTTTTTCACATCTGCATGAAATGGAAGCGCAGATTGAAAAACTGAACAAAGAGCTCGAGACACGGACGGACTACGAGAGCGACAGTTACATGGCGCTGATTGAAGAAGTGTCTGCCTTGAGCGAGAAGTTTTATTCGATTGACGCAACTAATTATGAAGAGGATGTGGAAAAGGCATTGCTCGGATTAGGGTTCACCCGGAGCGATTTTCAACGCCAGACGAGTGATTTCAGCGGTGGATGGCGGATGCGCATCGAGCTCGCTAAGTTGCTGTTGCAGAAACCGGACGTACTCTTGCTCGATGAGCCGACGAATCATCTGGATATTGAATCTATTCAATGGTTGGAAGATTTCCTTATTAATAACGGGAAAGCAGTTATCGTAATCAGCCACGACCGCAAATTCGTGGATAATATTACAACACGCACCATCGAAGTGACGATGGGACGTATTTATGATTATAAAGTGAACTATTCCCAATATCTGCAACTGCGTAAGGATCGCCGCGAACAGCAGCAGAAGGCATACGACGAGCAGCAGAAGTTTATTGCTGAAACGAAGGAGTTCATCGAACGATTCAAAGGAACATATTCAAAGACGTTGCAGGTACAGAGCCGCGTCAAAATGCTGGAAAAGCTGGAATTGCTCGAAGTCGATGAGGAGGATACTTCTGCATTGCGACTGAAATTCCCGCCTTCACCCCGTTCGGGCAGTTATCCAGTTATCATGGAAGGTGTTGGAAAGGCATACGGAGAGAAAGTGGTGTTCCGCAACGCTAACCTGACGATTGAGCGTGGTGATAAAGTAGCTTTTGTCGGTAAAAACGGTGAAGGTAAATCTACACTCGTGAAATGTATCATGAAGGAAATCGAACATGACGGTACACTGACTCTAGGACATAATGTACAAATCGGATATTTCGCTCAGAATCAGGCTTCGTTGATGGATGAAAACCTGACAGTTTTCCAAACGATTGATGATGTAGCCAAGGGGGATATCCGGAACAAGATTCGTGATTTACTGGGTGCCTTCATGTTTGGTGGTCCCGAGGAATCAATGAAGAAGGTGAAAGTACTTTCGGGTGGGGAGCGTACCCGCCTTGCCATGATTAAATTGCTGTTGGAACCTGTCAACCTCCTGATCCTGGATGAGCCGACGAATCATCTGGACATGAAAACGAAAGATATCCTGAAACAGGCATTGCTGGATTTTGACGGCACACTGATTGTTGTTTCACACGACCGTGATTTCCTCGACGGACTGGTGAGCAAGGTGTATGAGTTCGGTAATCAAAAGGTGACGGAACATCTTTGTGGTATTTACGAGTTCCTCGAAAAGAAAAAAATGGATTCGTTGCAAGAACTGGAAAAGAAATAATAAATAATAAAAAGAGGGTATCGGCTGCAGGCGGAATAAAAGTATTTGTATATTTGCAACATCATTTATAACAGGCAGTTAGAAAAAAATGGATGAAACAAGGCAGTTATACATTATAAGCGGATGTAACGGAGCTGGTAAAACAACAGCTTCCTACACTGTACTGCCTGAAATTTTATTATGCAAAGAGTTCGTTAATGCGGATGAAATCGCCAAAGGTTTATCACCGTTCAATCCGGAAAGTATGGCTATAGAAGCCGGCCGTCTGATGTTGAAACGTATTAATGAACTATTAGCTGCTAAAGTAAGTTTCTCTATTGAAACAACATTGGCAACCCGTTCATACACCCGGCTCATTCAAAGAGCACAAAATGCCGGATATAAAGTCAGCTTGATTTATTTCTGGCTGAATTCTCCGGAACTTGCCGTCAACCGTGTGTTACAACGGGTCAATGAAGGGGGACATAATGTACCGATGGACGTTATCTACCGCCGATATCAGGCAGGCATTAACAATCTGTTTCAGATTTATATGCCGCGTGTAGACTATTGGCTGTTAGCCGATAACAGTATTTCTCCTCGAGTAATTGTAGCCGAAGGTTACCAACATGGCGAGGATCGAATATATGAACTTGAACTTTTTAAATGCATCAAGAATTATGTCAAATAATGAAATGCAAGAATTGAGCGATAAATTACGACGCGGCCTTCAGCTGGCAGAAAAGCGATTGCTGGAAAAAAATGCTCGCAATGGTAAACTCCTTAGTCAGGGAACACCAGATGGAAAAGTAATTTATGTATCAGCAACAGAATTGCTGGAACGTTTGCAAGAAAAAGAAAAGGAATCAATAAAAAAATAAATTCTCTAAAAGAAAGGATGAAAGGGAAGAAACGAATAATAGTAACTCTGCTGTTTTTAATCAACATCATAATGTTGGTGGCAGCCGTTATTCCCCATCACCATCACCCCAACGGAATGATTTGCATGAAGCAGGACTTGCCTGTAGAACAGCAATGTCCCACGCATCATCATCACCCGGAAAACGATTCATGTTGCAGCAGCGAATGTATGACTCGTTTCTACTCTCCCACTCCATCCGTACATACGGATAGCGGACCGGATTATGTATTCATCGCTACCCTGTTCACGGATGTAATCATCGAACATCTATTACGGCCACAAGAGAGACGGATTAAGAACTATTACGTCTACCGAGACTCTCTGCATGGCACGGATATACACCGTGCCACTCCTCTTCGTGCCCCTCCCTACTCTGTTTTTGCGTAAAAGCGTAAATGCAAATCAGTTGCATTTGCGTTACCTTATCTTTGTAGCGTAAAAAACAGTAAAATTTAGTAGGAAAATATCATTATGAAAAAACTTATTTTCGTAGGAATCCTAGGCTTATTCGTGCTGGGTTCCTGTAATAATAGTACCGTCACACACACACACAATGAACACGATCATGCCACAGAAGGACATAATCACGAGGCAGAGGGTTCCGATCATTCTCATGAAGGCGAATGTAGCGGAGAACACAACCATGAAGCGACCGATGGACATAACGAGTCTGCCGAAGTGCACAGTGATGAAATCATCCTTCCGAAGGCAAAAGCTGAAGCAGCCGGTGTCAAGGTGAGCGTTATCGAACCTGCACCTTTCCAGCAAGTGATTAAAACCAGCGGACAGGTACTGGCTGCCCAAGGTGATGAATCGGTTGCCGTAGCTACAGTGGCCGGCGTTGTATCTTTCCGTGGAAAAGTAACGGAAGGAATGAGCGTCGGCAGCGGCACGCCGCTAGTCACGATTTCTTCAAAGAATATCACCGACGGTGATCCGGTACAACGTGCCCGCATTGCCTACGAGGTATCTAAGAAGGAGTACGAACGTATGAAAGAGCTTGTTAAAAACAAGATTGTATCTGACAAGGATTTTGCACAGGCAGAGCAAAGTTATGAAAATGCCCGCCTTAGTTACGAAGCCCTTTCCAAGAATCATTCGGCTATCGGCCAAAGTATTACAGCTCCTATTGCAGGATATGTGAAAAGCATTCTTGTGAAAGAAGGCGACTACGTGACCATCGGACAACCGCTGGTGAGCGTGACGCAGAATCGTCGTCTTTTCCTCCGTGCCGAAGTGTCGGAAAAGTATTATCCATACCTCCGTACAATCAGTTCCGCCAATTTCCAGACTCCTTATAATAATCAGGTGTACGAGCTGAAAACATTGAACGGCAAACTTCTCTCTTTTGGAAAAGCTGCCGGAGACAACTCTTTTTATGTGCCTGTCACTTTTGAGTTCGACAATAAAGGGGAAGTGATTCCCGGATCATTCGTAGAGGTGTTCTTGCTTTCTTCAACGATGGAAAACGTACTGTCTCTTCCACGCACGGCACTGACAGAAGAACAAGGTATCTTCTTTATCTACCTGCAACTGGACGAAGAGGGTTATAAAAAACAGGAAGTAACGATAGGAGCCGACAACGGTAAAAGTGTTCAGATCCTGACCGGAGTGAAGGCTGGTGACCGTGTAGTGACCGAAGGTGCTTATCAGGTTAGACTGGCAAGCGCTAGCAATGCCATCCCGGCACATAGTCACGAACATTGATTAAATGAAGAATTAGAAATGAAGAATGAAGAATTTGGCTGCGCAATAATTGGTATATGTTTATTGCACGTGCTGCATAGTCATTCTTAATTCTTCATTTCTAATTCTTCATTCTTAATTCTTCATTCTTAATTCTTAATTCTTAATTCTTAAAGAAATGCTTAATAAAATTATACATTACTCCCTACACAACCGGTTGGTTGTAGTCTGCGCGGCCATCCTCCTGCTAATTGCGGGAACGTATACCGCCATGCATACGGAAGTAGACGTATTCCCCGACCTGAACGCACCTACGGTAGTCATCATGACCGAGGCCAACGGTATGGCTGCAGAAGAAGTTGAACAGCTCGTCACTTTTCCTGTTGAAACTGCCGTAAACGGAGCTACGGGTGTACGCCGTGTCCGCTCTTCTTCTACCAACGGATTTTCCGTTGTCTGGGTAGAATTTGATTGGGGAACCGATATTTATCTCGCTCGCCAGATTGTTAGCGAGAAGTTAGCAGTGGTCAGCGAATCACTGCCGGTCAACGTTGGTAAACCGACACTCGGCCCACAATCTTCCATCTTGGGCGAAATGCTCATCGTCGGTCTGACTGCCGACTCCACTTCGATGCTCGATCTTCGTACGATTGCGGACTGGACTATCCGTCCCCGTCTATTGTCTACCGGAGGAGTGGCACAGGTTGCCGTACTCGGAGGAGATATCAAAGAATATCAGATTCAGCTGGATCCCGAACGGATGCGTCATTACGGCATTTCGATGGGAGAAGTGATGGCTGTGACACAGGATATGAACCTGAACGCAAATGGAGGTGTGCTCTACGAATTTGGAAATGAATATATTGTACGCGGTGTACTTTCAACTTCTAAAACAGAGCAACTTGGCAAAGCGGTAGTAAAGACAGTGAACAACTTCCCTGTCACGCTGGAAGATATTGCGGACGTAACCATCGGACCGAAAGCCCCGAAACTGGGAACTGCTTCAGAGCGTGGAAAATCTGCCGTACTGATGACTATTACCAAACAGCCGGCTACCAGTACGCTGGAACTGACGGATAAACTGGAAGCATCTTTGAAAGACCTGCAAAAGAACCTGCCACCAGACGTAAAAGTTTCAACGGACATATTCCGTCAAAGCCGCTTTATCGAAAGTTCCATCGGCAATGTGAAGAAATCACTCTTTGAAGGAGGTATTTTTGTAGTAATCGTACTCTTCCTGTTCCTGGCAAATGTGCGCACTACATTAATTTCATTGGTAACGCTGCCTCTTTCCCTGCTTGTTTCGATTCTGACACTACACTACATGGGACTGACAATCAACACCATGAGTCTAGGAGGTATGGCGATAGCCATCGGCTCATTGGTAGACGACGCCATCGTCGATGTGGAAAACGTATATAAACGACTGCGGGAGAACCGTCAGAAAGCAGAAGCGGAAAGGTTAAGTACACTCGAGGTGGTATTCAATGCTTCGAAAGAGGTGCGGATGCCTATACTTAATTCTACGCTGATTATCGTTGTCAGCTTTGTACCGTTGTTCTTCCTTAGCGGAATGGAAGGCAGAATGTTGGTTCCGCTGGGCGTTGCCTTTATCGTAGCATTGTTCGCGTCGACAGTAGTTGCTCTGACGCTGACTCCGGTGCTCTGTTCTTATCTATTAGGAAGCAATAAGACAAACAAGGAACTGAAAGAAGCTCCCCTTGCCCGTTGGATGAAAGGGATTTATGAAAAGGCACTGACTTGGGTGCTGGCACACAAACGAGTGACACTTGGAAGTACAATCGCACTCTTTGTAGTTGCGCTCGGAGTGTTCTTTACCCTCGGACGCAGTTTCCTTCCTTCCTTTAATGAAGGATCGTTCACCATCAATATCAGTTCTCTACCGGGTATTTCACTGGAAGAAAGCAATAAAATGGGACATCGGGCAGAAGAGTTATTGATGACGATTCCCGAAATACAAACCGTAGCCCGGAAAACGGGACGTGCCGAACTGGACGAACATGCATTAGGGGTAAACGTTTCTGAAATAGAAGCTCCGTTTGAACTGAAAGATCGTTCGCGCAGTGAACTGGTAGCTGATGTACGTGAAAAGTTGGGTACTATCACCGGGGCAAATATAGAAATCGGACAACCAATCAGCCACCGTATCGATGCTATGTTATCGGGTACGAAAGCGAATATCGCTATCAAGCTGTTCGGAGACGATCTGAATAAAATGTTCTCACTCGGTAATCAAATTAAAGGAGCTATCAGTGATATTCCCGGTGTTGCCGACCTGAACGTGGAGCAACAGATTGAGCGTCCGCAACTGAAAATACAGCCTAAACGGGAAATGCTGGCTAAATTCGGTATTACTCTGCCGGAGTTCTCGGAATATGTGAACGTAGCTTTGGCTGGAAAAGTGATCTCGCAGGTTTATGAGCAAGGCAAGAGTTTCGATCTGATCGTGAAAGTGAAGGATGATGCCCGGGATGAAATAGAAAAAATCCACAACTTGATGGTAGACACGAATGACGGTCGCAAAGTTCCTTTGAGCTATGTAGCAGAAGTGGTATCGGCCATGGGACCAAATACGATCAACCGCGAGAATGTAAAACGTAAAATTGTGATTTCTGCCAATGTGGCCGACCGCGATTTGCGTAGTGTTGTAAATGATATTCAGAAACGCATCGACACATCGGTGCAACTACCCGAAGGTTATCACATCGAGTATGGCGGACAGTTTGAAAGTGAGCAGGCTGCCAGCCGGACACTGGCGCTGACTTCATTTATCAGCATCGTAGTAATCTTCTTATTATTGTATAATGAGTTCCGCAGCGTGAAAGAGTCGGGCGTCATCTTGCTGAATCTTCCGCTGGCACTGATCGGTGGTGTATTTGCTTTGGTGATTACAACAGGAGAAGTCAGTATTCCGGCTATCATCGGTTTCATTTCCTTGTTCGGTATTGCAACGCGTAACGGTATGTTGCTCATCAGCCACTACAATCATTTGCAAAAGGAAGAAGGTTTGAATGTGTACGATAGTGTAATCCGAGGTTCTCTCGACCGGCTGAATCCGATTTTGATGACGGCATTGTCTTCTGCACTGGCACTGATTCCATTGGCACTCGGCGGCGACTTGCCCGGTAACGAAATTCAAAGTCCGATGGCAAAAGTGATTTTAGGAGGGTTATTAACGTCTACTTTTTTGAACGGTTTTATCGTTCCGATTGTTTATCTGATGATGCATCGGAAAAAGGCCCAGGAAAGCCTGTAGCGGGTGATGTTTTTCCTCGGTGAGGAAACCATCGTTCCCCGGTGAGGAACCAAGTGTTTCTCGGTGAGAAACGGGTCGTTCCTCGGTGCCAAACAAATAGATGTCTTATCATAAAGTATCTATCAACAATAGCTTGTAATAAATAAAGAAATTAGAAATGAAACAAATCATGACCATAAGCGCTGCACTTCTTTTCTTAACCATAGGCGAAGTGCAAGCCCAAAACGGAATTGAACAGGTATTGAAGAATATCGAAACGAACAATAAGGAGTTGCAGGCAAACGAGCAACTGATTACTTCGCAGAAGCTGGAAGCTAAAACGGATAATAACCTGCCTGATCCTACTCTTTCTTACGCACATCTATGGGGAGCGAAAGATAAAAGCGAAACAATCGGCGAACTGGTTGTTTCACAAAGCTTTGATTTCCCTAGTTTATATGCTACACGCAACAAGTTGAATCGTCTGAAAGCCGGAGCTTTTGACAGTCAGTCGGATGTTTTCCGTCAAGAGAAGCTGTTACAGGCGAAAGAACTTTGCCTGGATATTATCATGCTTCGTCAGCAAAAGCATATTCTGGAAGAACGCCTCCGCAATGCGGAAGAACTTGCAAAGATGTATGCCAAGCGTCTTCAAACGGGAGATGCAAATGCTCTCGAAACCAACAAAATCAATCTGGAACTGTTGAATGTCAGAACAGAAGCGTCTCTGAACGAAACAGCACTCCGCAACAAACAGCAGGAACTGAATACGCTGAATGGTAATATTCCGGTAGTTTTCGAGGAAAACCAATATCCGGCTATACCTTTCCCTACTGATTATCAAATATTGAAGTCGGAAGTCATGGCAACGGACCGTACTCTTATGGCACTCGGCAACGAAAGTCTTGTTGCCCGTAAACAGATTGCTGTCAATAAATCACAATGGCTACCCAAACTGGAACTCGGCTACCGCCGGAACACAGAAACAGGCGTACCTTTCAACGGTGTAGTGGTAGGTTTCTCTTTCCCACTTTTCGAAAACCGGAATAAGGTAAAAATCGCTAAAGCACAGGCTCTTAACATTGACTTGCAAAAGGATAATGCTACCCTGCAAGTGGAGTCCGAATTGGCACAGCTTTACCGGGAAGCGAAAACACTGCATGCTTCGATGGAAGAATACAGCAAGACTTTCCAGTCGCAACAAGATCTGTCACTGCTGAAACAGGCTCTGACAGGTGGACAGATTAGTATGATTGAATATTTCGTTGAAGTTTCTGTCATCTATCAAAGCCATCAAAATTATCTGCAACTGGAAAATCAGTACCAGAAAGCAATGGCACGGATTTACAAGAGTAAACTATAAATAGTACATAAAATCCTTTAGACATGGATTACGCCGAACATACTAATTTCTATTTTAAGTGATGTAAGTATGTTTATATAATAATTTCAGGCACGGATTACACAGATTTCACGGATTACGCTGTTACTTTATGACAATCATATTTCTAAAAGCCGTGAAATCCGTGTAACCCGTGCCTGAATATATCTCCCCTCTCCCTCTCATTTTCTTCAAGTTCCAACTAAATATTTCAAAATAATATGTTACATTTGCAACGAACATAAAATACAGATTATGAGACCTAAACAATTCTATCTATTCATGTTATGTTGCATCCTTACACTATTCAGTGGATGTAAAGAGGATGAAGAAAATCCACTTCGTTTTTACAACAGTGAATATGAAGTGCCCATGGGTGGCAGACGTTACCTTGGACTGGAAAGCGGAAATGGTGATTACTCACTTGAAGTTAAAGACACACGCATCGCAAGCGCAGGAACCGAAACCGGCTGGACCGGAGTACCTGCCGGACGTATGATTTATGTTACCGGTATTCTCACCGGGCAAACTTATCTGACAGTAACGGACAACGCCACACAAGAAACCTGCACCCTGCCAATCAAGGTTGTCGACAATTACGAGGATATAAAGTTGCTCCGCAGCTACTTGTCTAATTTACCCAACGGAGACGCAAATCTTCTGCCCGGCATTTCCGACATTTTTCTAATTAACAATCACGCACGGGATGCTTATTTTTTCAAACAGGGAGAACAAACAGCTTTTTCATCCGGACTAACCTTAATAACTCGAGGAAGTTACAAACTGGAAAAAGAAGAAGGAAATAATGAGAAAGCTATACTGACTCTCACCTTTTCGGAAGATGCGGCAACACCTATTTCCAATCATAAATTCATCTTGTGGGGAAACGCATACGTATTTCACCGCTTGGATAAAAGCTTGAATCTGAATTGGAATACTCCACCCATCGGAGAAACGCGGACATCACCTGCACCACTTCCTTCCTACACGCTGGAAGAAATCGCTGGAGGTGAACCAGGCACAGGCAAACAAATTAGTTTTACCCTTTCCGAACAGGAAATACCTGCCGGAATACTGCCTTAATCAGCAGGGTCTTCTTTAATCAACTGTACTTTCCGATAATATGCGTATATTTTCCGGCAAGTATCCGCTACGGATACGCCATTCTTGCGGATAAAGATTATTGGCACGATTGCCGATATTCTTCACAAATCCGAGAGGAATATGCCGGTACGTAAGCAAAACATATCCACGAGGGGCTGTTACCGGCAAGGTAATGGCCTCTTTTCGTAAATAAGTGATAGCCTGTTTATAACTTATTTCTTCCGTAGCGAAAGCTTCCCGGCATAAAAGTGAACTACACATCGCCAATGCATGGTCAGGTATCAAATCCTTTCCTTTCACTTCTCCTATCTCCACTCCTGCCGATACGATTTTCAGGCATTGTTTCATTGCCATTAATTCATCAGCATAATGCTTTGAAAAAGCCTGGATACTTGTTCCTTCTGCCGACAATATATACTTGTCCGAATTTTCATCATTCAGCCAACTTTTTGCAATATTCAGCTGTTCTTTCGAAACAGGAGAAGATGCTGCTCCTCCTTTCTTATCTTTCTTTTTAGAAGTCTTCTCCTTGGCGAAAGAAGATACCGGAATCTCGTCTCCTGTCTCCGGCTTCCGAAAAGCTACCAGGAAAAAGCCTTCGCCTTTCGTCTTATGAGGGAAAAAATGATAGACAGGAATAGAAGATTTAGAACCATCACAATTATCCGGTAAAAGATCTCCTGTTATATTCCAGTTTTCCTGTACTTGCACAGTTAACGGTTCGGCTCCATACTCTTGTTGAATCCAACGTGCATTCTCTTCGTCCTCTTTTGTATTAAATGTACACGTACTATATATAAGAACTCCCCCAGGCTTCAACGTGTCCCAAATATCTCCAATAATCCGCCGCTGCCGCTGCCAACAGATTTCTACATTCTCGGAACTCCACTCTTCTACAGCAACAGGGTCTTTACGGAACATACCTTCACCGGAGCAAGGGACATCTGTAAGAATCACGTCAAAGAAAGACGGCAAAGCCGCAAAATCTGCCGGATCATTATTGGTTACTACCACATCCGGATGTCCCCACTTCGTTAAATTCTCCGCAAGAATCTGCGAACGATTCCGGATGACTTCATTAGCCACCAGTAAACTCCCTTCAGGAAGCACACTACGGGCATGAGTAGACTTTCCACCGGGAGCTGCACAAAGATCCAGCATCTTTACCGGTCCGGTGACATACTGCCGGAGCACCTGCTCCACAAACATAGAAGAAGCCTCCTGAACATAATAACAACCTGCATGAAACAATGGATCAAACGTGAAAGTGAGACGCTCATCCAAGTAAAATCCTTCGGAAGACCAAGGGACTTGATTAAATTCAAAATTGAAAGCTGAAAGTTGAAAATCAGTAATACAGCCTGCTTGCGGTACAATTCTGCATTTTCCATTTTCAATTTTTAATTTCCCATCATTCAACCGGATGCTGACAGGTGGTTCTTGTTGGATAGCAACAGCTAATTTGTCGTATTCTTCATCGCCCAACAGGGCACGGGTATAATCTATGAAAGAAGCGGGTAATTCCATTTTTCGTTATTAATTTCCGCAAATATCAAAAATATTTCGTCTCTTTGCAACTTTCTATGATATTAACTACGTCTAACAAACAAAGAAATAAATAAAAAAACTATTGATATGAAAAATTTTCTATTAGCATTGATGGTTGTACTGACCACTTGCACACTGGCTATTGCCCAAAACCAAACTACTGTTGTCCGCGATTCCGTCGGAAAAGTAAAGGTAACTGTGACCAAAGACAATAAAGCAAAAACAAACAATACTGCTGTCACAGTCATCGGTGTAGATACAGCGGACACTGATTCCACAGAAGTAGATGCAAACTCAAGTAATGTCAGTACTGGTCATGGTAAGGCCAGTTTTACATTCGAATCGGATGACGACGATTTCCCATTCCACGGCTTTGGTATCAACGGAGGAATTCTCGTAGCAATCATATCGATCATTGCCGTTTTCGGATTTCCGGTATTCATTCTGTTTGTAATCTTCTTCTTCCGTTATAAAAATCGGAAAGCACGCTATCGTCTTGCCGAACAGGCACTCGCTGCAGGTCAGCCATTGCCAGCAGAATTTATTCGTGAAAATAAAACGGTTGACCCACGTTCACAAGGCATCAAGAACACCTTTACAGGTATCGGTCTTTTCATCTTCCTTTGGGCAATCACCGGTGAATTCGGAATTGGAGCGATCGGTTTACTCGTTACATTTATGGGTATCGGACAATGGATCATCGGTAGTAAACAACAGGCTCAAGGTACAGATGCTCCCCGGACGTATACTACCCATAAAGATGAAAAAAAGAATCAGGATAACGTCAAAAACGATAGCTTCGAAATTATCCCTTCCGAATCCGGAGAGAAAGATAATGGAGTAAACGAAGAAAAGAACGACGAGAATAAATGAGCCAACTCAATGATATATCGTTAGTCGCGCAGGTCGTGGTGTTCAAGAACACCAGGGCCTTCGACCAGTTGGTGGAGAAGTACCAGTCGCCCATCCGGCGATTCTTCCTGAACCTGACTTGCGGCGACAGCGAATTGAGTGACGACCTTGCACAAGATACATTTATCAAAGCATATACAAACATTGCCTCTTTCCGAAACTTGTCAAGTTTCTCTACGTGGCTGTACCGTATTGCTTATAATGTTTTTTATGATTATATTCGCAGCCGGAAAGAGACAGCCGACTTGGATACAAAAGAAATAGACGCCATCAACAGTACCGAACAAGAGAATGTAGGACAGAAAATGGATGTTTATCAGTCACTCAAAATGCTTAAGGAAGTGGAAAGGACCTGCATTATGTTGTTCTATATGGAGGACATTAGTATCGACAAAATAGCAGGTATTGTAGGAGTACCGTCAGGAACGGTGAAAAGCCACCTGTCACGTGGAAAAGAAAAATTAGCAACGTATTTAAAACAAAACGGTTATGACAGAAATAGACAATGATAAGCTCTTGCGCGATTTCTTCGCAGAAAACAAGCAGGAAATAGCAGACAACGGATTCAGTCGCCGTGTCATGCACCATTTACCCGGTCGTAGCAACCATCTGGCTCGTATCTGGAGTGCCTTCGTAATGACTGTGGCTGGCGCAGGATGCCGTACTTTTTGTATGGTTAGGCGGATTGGAAGCAGCTTGGGGAACAATAAGAGAAGTATTTATCAGTATGATTAATCATGGTACTACCGGCCTTGATCCAAAGTCAATTATTATCGCGGCTGTCGTATTATTGTTTATGGCTACACGAAAGGTTGCTTCTATGGCATAAACAAAATAAATACAGATTAAAAGTCCAAAGCATAAGTTTCCCGGATTTTTATATTTATAAGTCAAAGAACTCTTTATCCCTCTCTTTTAGTGTTAAACAATAATAAATCTACCCTTT
>ERZ860264.1177-NODE-1177-length-19253-cov-4.071257_pt1 | contig 19253 bp, 14 predicted proteins | sample MGYA00509980_ERZ860264 | MGnify/ENA primary metagenome ERZ860264 (study PRJEB30046, sample SAMN00715212) | human gut metagenome | study: EMG produced TPA metagenomics assembly of the A metagenome-wide association study of gut microbiota in type 2... | reverse complement strand
ATAGGCCGACAGGCGCAGCCGCACCACGCCGGGTGCGGGCAGATATGCCAGGTGGAGGTACGGGGGCAGGGCATTTTCCCAGTCGGCGATCTTTTCGGCCAGCATCGATTCGGCCAGACCTGCCGTGATCAGCGTGCGGTGTACGATCTGCCGCAGGGAGAAACGGGCTTTCAGACGAGGCATTACCTCGTCGGTCATCAGGTGCTCCATTTCGAAGGGGACGCCCGGCAGCGAAACCACGACCTTGCCGTTCTGTTCGAACCACATGCCGGGGGCCGTGCCGTGGGCGTTGAAAAGCACGGTGCAGCACGCCGGGACGAGCGCCTGATCGCGGTTCAGGCGGTTGTATTCGATTCCGCGTGCTTCGAGCATGCGCCGCACGTGGTCGGCGACGGTTTGATCGCATACGAGCCGGGAGCCGAAGAGCTCGGCGAGGGTCTTTTTCGTGATGTCGTCCTTGGTGGGGCCGAGGCCGCCGGTCAGGATGACTACGTCGCTCTGGTTCATGGTCCGTTTTACGGCCTCGGTGATCTGCTCGCGCTGGTCGCCGACCGATGTGCGCTCCCAGACGACGATGCCCGCATTGTTCAGGTGACGGGCGATCGACGCCGAATTGGTATCCACGATCTGCCCGATCAGGATTTCGTCGCCGATCGTAAGAATAGATGCTTTCATGGTGGTAAGATTGAATTATTTTCCCGGCGCGGGCGAAGCGGAGGCTTCGGACGCTGCGTCGTCGATCAGGGCCCGGCAGATCTCCTTGACCAGGGAGGGCCCTTCGTAGATATATCCCGTGTATAGCTGGACGAGGCTCGCGCCGGCGGCGAGCATGGCTTTCACATCCCGGGCATTCATCAGGCCTCCGACGCCGATGATCGGATAGGCTCCGTGCGAACGTCGGTGGATGCGGCGCACTACCTCGATGGCCCGCTGCGTAAGGGGAGCTCCGCTCAATCGGCCGCTGCCGATTTCGTCGAGCGTCTCCTCATCGGTTTCGAGACCTTTGCGCGAGAAAGTACCGTTCACGGCCACGATGCCGTCCAGCGGCGTAGAGAGCATCAGGTCGGTCACCTCGTCGATAAGCGGGTCCGGCAGGTCGGGCGATATTTTCAGCAGGATCGGCCGGTACTGGTTCTGGCCGCGGCGAAAATCGAAGAGCGGCTGCAGAATATTCATCAGGTGGGCTTTGTTGTGCGATACGCTGCCGTCCGCACAATTGTCGCAGCAGGCGTTGATCGAAAAATAATCGACGTACTGGTAGAGGTTACGGAACATTTTGAGGTAGTCGGCCGCGACCTGCGAAGGTTGTGTCAGCGTGTTTTTGCCGATGTTGCCTCCGATGATAAGCCGGTCGTGTCGGTGGCGGAGCTGGGCGATGGCCTTGTATAACCCCTTGTTGTTGAGTCCCGAACGGTTGATGATCGCCCGGTCTGCGGGCAGCCGGAAGATGCGGGGGCGGGGATTGCCGGCCTGGGGCTGGGGCGTGACCGTGCCGATCTCGACGAATCCGAAGCCCAGGGCCGAAAGTTCGCGGAACGCTTCTCCGTTGCGGTCGAAACCCGCCGCCAGACCGATCGGGTTGGGAAACCGAAGTCCGAATACCTCCCGTTCGAGCGACGGGTGCTCGGTGCGGTAGATGGCACGCAGCAGCGCCCGTCCGCCCGGGATTTTCCCGATCATGCGCAACAGGAACAGGACCGTGCTGTGAGCGCGTTCGATGTTCATGGCGAACAGGATGGGTTTGATCAGTTTACGATACATAATGGGCGGTGCGGTCGATTTCGGCCGCAAAGTTAAGAAAAAAGCATCTAAATTGTTAAAAATATTCTTCCCGGTAGCGGTATTCGTTGCGTATCGTTTCGAATTTTTCGGGGTTCTCTTTCAGCCGTCTGCTTTCGGCGGCGATGTCGAAGCGGTCGTCTATCGTGTCGCAAAGCTCCTGCCAGGAGATCGCCCGGGGACGGGACGGAGCGATGTTTGACGGATACCACTCCCCGAGCGGCAGTCCGAAGTACCGGCCGATCGTCCGGACGGACAGGGCCGTTGCATTGGCCTTGCCCTGGGCGGAATAACCGGCGATATGAGGGGTGGCGAGCAATGCGTCCCGCAGCAGTAGCGGGTCGAGATCGGGCTCGTGTTCCCAGACGTCGAGGACGTATTGCAAACCGCTTTCGCGGAGCGCCTGCCCATCGACTACCTCGCCGCGCGAAGTGTTGATGAGGATGCTGCCGGGCTTCATTCGCTCGAAGAGCTTCGCCCCGGCCATGTGCCGGGTCGTATCGTCCAGCGGAGTGTGGAAGGTGAGGATGTCGGCCTGGCACGCCACCTCTTCGAGCGGCAGGAATCCGCCGTGCTCGCGCTCTTCGCGGGGGGGATCGCATGCCACGACGCGGAATCCCCACGTCCGGGCGTAGGCCTCGACGAGCGACCCGACGTGTCCTACACCGACGATTCCGAGGGTTTTGTCTGCAGGTTCCCAGGCCTGTACTCGTGAGAGGCGGACCAGTGCTGCAGCGACGTATTGCAGTACGCCCCGTGCATTGCATCCTGCGGCGGTCGCTACTTCGATGCCGTGTCGCCGACAATACTCCGTGTCGATGTGGTCGAAGCCGATGGTCGCCGTTGCGATCAGTTTGACGGACGATCCTTCGAGTAGGGCGGCGTCGCACCGGGTGCGGGTACGGACGATCAGGGCGTCGGCATCCCGGACATCGGCCGTTGCGATGGTTTTCCCGGGGAGGTATTCCACCCGGGCATAAGGTTCGAGTACTCCTTTCAAAAAAGGTATGGCATTGTCGGCGACGATTTTCACGACGGTATTCGAATTGGTTAATTGCGGAGCAAAGATAGTGCAGGGCGAGGGCGGCGCCAAATTTATTTGAGCTCCTTTTTACGGGAACCGTGCGCCGGTGCATACGGCTCCCGCTTCGGGCGTCGTCCGGGTCGGCCGGTCGGCACCCCGTTAAAAACGGGGTTTATCGGTGATAACGATGGCGGAAAATCAAAAATTTACTATCTTTGTAATTCTTACAAGGAAAGACTATGGATCTGAAAACATTCAATCCCAACGGGGTGGGGGTGGACAACGGCGCTTATTACGGTTTGCCGTTCACGCCCGAGGAGGCTGCGCTGGTGCTTGTTTCCGCACCCTGGGACGTGACCGTATCCTACGGTGCCGGAACGGCTTTGGCGCCGGATGCCCTGATCGAAGCCTCCACACAGCTCGATCTTTACGATGCTTCGGCGCCGGGAGCCTGGCTCGGAGGCATCGCTACGGCCGATATCGACTATTCGCTGCTGGAGGAGTCCCGCAAGCTGCGGGCCGATGCCGAGCGGGTGATCGAACACCTCGAAGAGGGCGGAGCGCCGGATGACGAACGTATCGAGCGCCGTCTGCGCCGCATCAACGAAGGTTGTGCAGCCATGAACGACAATATTTACCGTCAGGCCCGCCAGTGGCTCTCGCAAGGTAAGGTCGTAGGGCTGGTCGGAGGCGACCATTCGACGCCGTACGGCTTGATCCGTGCCGTTGCCGAGAAGGAAGGTTCGCTGGGTATTCTCCATATCGATGCTCATTGCGATCTGCGTGAGGCGTACGAGGGATTCGAATTTTCGCACGCTTCGATCATGTTCAACGTACTGCGCGACCTGCCGCAGGTACGCAAGCTCGTGCAGGTCGGCGTGCGGGATTATTGCGATGCCGAGGCCGAAAGAGCCGCTTCGGACGGGCGGATCTCGATGTTCGATTCGCGCTCGCTCGCTCGCGCCGGATTCGCGGGAACGACCTGGGCCGAAAGTTGTCGCCGCATCGTGGACGAGCTGCCCGAGGTGGTCTATATCAGTTTCGACATCGACGGACTTACCATCGAACATTGTCCCCATACGGGCACTCCCGTTCCGGGCGGCATTACTTTTGAACAGGTGGTTTACCTGATGGAGTGCGTGGCCGATTCGGGGCGTCGCATCGCCGGGTTCGACCTGGTGGAGGTCGTTCCCTGTCCGGAGGATAAGATCGACGCGGTCGTGGGTGCTCGCGTACTCTATAAACTATGTGGTTTGACTTTGCGGACTTTATCGGCCAACAAGGGTTGATCCTGCATCGGAGATACTGAAAGAGATCGTTCGAACCGGTTGAAATTAAATGATTAACAGACAATGAGGCTTTTTTCCATGTACCGCTGGGTGCGGCGACATTATCAGTTCCAATTACGGGGACGTCGTTTTCTGGAGGCTCCTTGGTCGGGCGGACTGGTACTGCTCATCAGCGTTGCCGTTGCGATGCTGCTGGCCAATCTTCCGCTGACGGCGGACGGCTATCAACGGCTGCTCAACATCGACATCGCTTTGGTGGTGCGGGGATCGGGGGGAATGATCGACTGGATGTTTCCCCGGGGTCTGACCCTTCAGACCTTTGTCAATGACGGCCTGATGGTGGTTTTTTTCTTCCTGATCGGCCTCGAAATCAAACGAGAAATCGTCGTCGGACAACTCTCTTCCGTCAAGAAGGCGATTCTGCCCGTACTGGCGGCTCTGGGCGGTATGGTGGTCCCTGCACTGATTTATTTTTCGTTCAACGCGGGGACCGTCGCGGCGCCCGGTTGGGGAATCCCTACGGCGACGGATATCGCTTTCGCCATCGGCATCCTTTCGATATTCAGCGATCGGGTGCCCATTTCGCTCAAAATATTTCTGACGGCCCTGGCCGTGGCGGACGACCTGGGGGCGATCCTGGTGATCGCGCTGTTTTACGGAGAGGAGGTCAATCTGTTGCTGCTTGCGATTGCGATCCTGATCCTCATAGGCATCTATTTCCTGAATAAAGTGGGCGAAACCCGCATTATGTTCTATCTGGTACCGGCTTTCGTCGTCTGGGCCCTGTTTTATTATTCGGGAATCCATTCCACGCTGTCGGGCGTGGTGATCGCCATGTTCATCCCGATGAAACCCCGTTATAGCAAGGAGTATTTCGCGCGGAAGATGAGCGGTTTGTCCGATGCGCTGCTGAAAGCCGAGTGCCGGGCCGACGATTTTCCGAACGAGGAGCACAGGTACTACCTGCGGATGATGTCCTCGCTGGCGACCGATTCGGTAGGGATGAGCTTCCGTCTCGAACATCTGCTGGCTCCGTACGTAACATTTTTGATTATGCCTATTTTCGCATTCGCCAATGCGGGTGTCTCGATCGATTCGCTGGAGTACTTCCGAATCTTCCACGTTACGCCGCAGGCCGGTGCGGTCGGCACGGGCATCTTCTTCGGATTGCTCGTGGGCAAGCCGCTCGGTATTTTCCTGGCCAGTTGGCTCGCCGTGAAGACGAAGCTGGCCGAAATGCCCGAGGGAGCCGGCTGGAAGATGCTTTTCGCGGTGGCTTGCCTGGGCGGTATCGGGTTCACCATGTCGATTTTCGTCGATACGCTGGCCTTTGCCGATGCCGAGATCGTCAGCCGGGGCAAGATCGCCATTCTGATGGGATCGTTCGCGTCGGCCGTATTGGGTACGGTGCTGATTTTCCTCTTTTCCAAAAAAAAGACACGTATATGAAGAAATATCGGTTGATCGCCGCAGCGGGACTGTTCCTGCTGGGTGCCTGTTCCCGGGGAACGGGGAGCATGGAGTTGCGTAACGAAACGGATTCGGTCGCTTATGTGATCGGTCTGAATGTGGGATATAATTTGCAGCGGATGGATTCGACCCTCAACGTCGAAGCCGTGTGCCAGGCCGTGCGGGACGTATATGCCCGGACGGCCCGGATGACGCCCGACGAGGCCCGTGCGGTTTATCTGCGTTACGTGAATGTTTCGCAGCCCGAACAGATTCGGGCCTATGAAGAACAGTTTCTGGAGGATTTCCGCAAGAGCAATCGCTCCTATGCCAAGACCGATACGGGGCTGACGTACGAGGTGCTGGAGATCGGTGATGAGTCCAAGACGCCCCGAAGCGACCGGGATACGGTGGCGATCCGTTTTGTGGCCAAGACGGTCGATGGAAAGGTCGTCGAGTCTTCGTACGAACGAGGAGACACCACGCGCACGGCCGTGGGCGATCTGATGCCCGGGTTGCGGCAGAGCGTGCGGCTCGTCGGGGAAGGCGGTCGAATGAATGTATGGATACCCTCCCGCCTGGCTTACGGGGCCGAAGGCGACAAGAAATTGGGCGTGGTCCCGAACGCGACGTTGTTCTACGAGATCGAACTCGTCGATGTCCGCTGACTTCTTTTTCAAGAGGGGGCTGAAAAATAAAATCGGCTGCCCGTAAAATATTTTATATATTTGTGCAGTTATCGAAACGGAAATAACAATTTAATACATAATTATATCAACAAGATGAAAAGAACATTGTGTTTCATGGCACTGTTAGCTGGTGCCGTAATTTTCGCCTCGTGCAGCCGCAGCAACGGTTCGATCACGATGGGCAGCAAGTCGCAGTTCGACTCTTTGTCGTACGCTTTGGGTAATAACGTCGGAGCGGGACTCAACCGGATGATGTCGGATATTCCCTTCGATTTCGACGCGATGACCGAAGGTGTGACCGAAGGTGCCCTCGGAACGGCAAAAATGACGCATCCAGAGGCACTCGATACATTGCGCACGTTCTTTATGGTTACGCGTCCGGAACGCGCTCAGGCTATTGCCAAGAAGAACGCGATGACTCCCGATTCGCTGAAGACACCCGAAGAGTCGTTGGCCGATCCCGCGATGTTCGAGAGCGAGGAGGAGCGTCGGTTCATTTCGTATGCTTTCGGTATCGATCTGGGTAACAATATGCTGGGAGCAGACCTTCCGATTCAGTTGGTTTGGTTCGGTCAGGGTTTGAAAGACATTACCGGCAACGGTGAAGAAGCCCGCATGACCGAGCAGGAAGCAGTCAAATTCTTGCGGAACTGGTATTCGGTGGTTCGTCCTGCCGAGAACAAGAAAGCCAATGAAGAGTGGATCGCTTCGATCGAGAAGAAATCCGGCGTTCAGAAAACCGAATCGGGATTACTTTATAAGATCGAAAAGAAGGGCGATGAGACCCTGATGCCGACGGACTCCCGCGACCGGGTAAAAGTTTATTATACGGGAACCAATTATAAGGGGCAGGTTTTCGACAGCTCCTATTTCGAGAACAAGCCCGAAGAGATGAAGGAGTACCTCAAGCAGATAGATCCGGAAGGTTATGACAAGGACGAAGCTGTCGAGTTCGAATTGGGACAGGTGATTCCCGGCTGGACCGAAGGTTTGAAACTGATCGGCAAAGGCGGTAAGATAACGCTTTGGATTCCTGCGGAACTGGCTTATGGTCGGCAGGCGCGCGGTAAGTATATCTTGCCTAATTCGGCTCTTAAATTCGAGGTAGAGTTGGAGGATGTGATTCCTTTCGTTGAGGAAACGACCCCGGCAACAACGGATGAAGCTGCGGCTGCGACGACTCAGGCAGCGAACTCTGCTCTTCCGGTGAAGAAGTAGTCGCCTCCCGGGGACCGAAAAATAGCCGACCTTTGTAGGGTCGGCTATTTTGTTGTTTTAGAGAGCGGATGGCTTCTGCCTTCGTGCGTGAAAAATTAAAAGGGCAGGTCGTCTACTTCTGCTGCGGGAGTACTGTACGATGGCTCTTCGAGCGGGGCCGCGTCGGGCATCGGCGGGATCCCGGCGTTTTGAGCGGTTTCTTTGGGTTGCAGGCGCCATGCCCGCACATCGGTATACCAGCGGCCGTTATATTCGCGGGATTCGACGTTTACCGAAACCGTATAGGTAGCCCCTTCGCGGAGTTTGGCCACGTCGCTCGGCTTGTTGAAGAACGTGACGCAGATTTTGCGTGAAAATTCCGAGGGCAGCTCGAAAACCACGTCCTGACGCTGCCATTCTCCCCGGGCGGACGTACCTTGTGTCAGGGGCAGGATTTTATATACGACACCTTCGAATTCCATAAAAACAGTAATTTTAGTAGATTACAAAAGTAATGTTTGTGCCGCAAACCCCCAAATTTTTTCCGTAAAAGTTCTTTTGTCCTGTTTCGGGCCGGACCGGATGATTGGTCGTGTACCATCTTGCGTATGCTGCCGATTCCGGTCGGCAGCTTCGGGACGGATAAAGCGGATGTCCCCTGCGCTTTTTGACGACGGTCGGAGTGTGCGGCATCCGGCGAATGCGGACCGGTGAGAATCGGGCGCCGAAGGAGAATAAAAAAGGATTCGCCCCAGGCGAATCCTTTTTTATTTTGAAGCGTCAAACGGTCCTTCGAACTATTTGGCGGCTTTCTTATCGTAGCGTTTTGCGTAACGGCTCATAAACTTATCGACGCGACCAGCGGTATCCACCAACTTCATCTTACCGGTGTAGAACGGGTGAGAGGTGCTTGAGATTTCGACTTTTACCACGGGGTAAGTCTCGCCTTCAAATTCTACTGTATCATTAGCCTTGCATGTAGAACGTGTAAGGAACATATCGCCGTTGGACATATCCTTAAATACGACGGGGCGATAGTTTTCGGGGTGAATACCTTTTTTCATTTTAGTTTTAAATAAATATGTAATGTTATATATAGTTCTCTTTTGGTGTGCAAATTTAATGGTTTTTCCTCAAACGGGCAAATTTTCTGCGGCATTTATGCGCCTATTGTGCTGATTTTGGCCCGATTGCGGTTTCTTCTGACTGTCTTTCGGCTTTATCGGCGTGTTTCCGTGGGCATGATGCCGTCTGTTTCATGTCTTTCCCTCTGTCTTTTCAGGCGTCAGAAGCCCCAGTAGTTGTATGCGACGCTGCCCTCGACCTTATCCTCGATGTCGTCGGGAAGGTTGCAGAAGAAGTCTATGCCCGTGAGACGTTCCAGCTCGTCGATGGTGACGACATATCTGTTCAGCGGGTCGTTGGAGTGGTCGGCGTTGATGTGCTCGACCCAGAAAGCGAAGGCCGTAAATTGGCCGCCTTTCTTCAGCAGCAGGGCCATGTAGAAATATTTTGGCACAATCATCTTTCCCTGTATGCGCGTCAGGATCTGGCTCTCGTCGTCGATGGTGCCACCCTTGCAGACGTAGAGCGTGTCGCCGATGTCCTTTGGCGTGATGTCGCGCACCTTCTGCTCCATCTTTGCCCACAGTTTGGCGTTGAAGGCGTTGCGCTGCGGCTGCATGTTGGTCATGTAGAACGTCTGATAGTTGGCTTCACGGGAGTATTGCCGGTCTGCCGACGGGCAGATATGTCCGTGGTCGTAGCCTGAACGGACGAAGAGGTCCTCGCTCCAGCGGTATTGCTCAGGCAGCTGCGGGTCCCATGGATATTGGCGTTCGTCGCGATGGTTGCCCGGATTTGTCATAGGGTCATAGCGTCCGACGTTGCCGGAATATGTGTGCTCGCGGTCGTTGTTGGAGTGGTGATGGTCCACCATGAAGTAGCACGACCATCGCTGCGATTTCTTTTGGGTGTCCCATTCAACGCAGTAGTTGAGTCCGTAGGCGTCGCCGGAATAGTGGCTGATGACGATGCTGTTTCCGCCCTTTAGCTTCGGAAACTCTATACGTGATACTTCGGGACAGTCGGCCGTTGGCGTGTTCTTGTTCGCTCCGCCGTCGCCAATCCATTTTCCGCCGCCGTTTCCGCCTTGGTTGTCGTCGTCACTACTGCACGATATGGTCGCGATGGAGAGGAGTGCGGCGAACAGCAGGGTGGGGATGTGCTTGATATTCATCATACTTTTGATAGTTTCATTTGTTTCTGAAATGCAAAAATAGCGATTTCCCACGTGTTGTCCAAATGTCCGGCCGTGTTTTGGGAGGATATATACAAAAAAAGGAGGATGCCCGACGGACATCCTCCTTTAAATAAATATGTATTCAGTCAGAATATTATTCAGCGTAATTGATTGTCAGTGAAACAATGCGCATCTGGCTTGGCGCACCGGTTGTTGAAGAAACGTTTGTTATCACTGTTTCATTTGCATTTATGCTGTTAATGGTAACGACTGTATTGTTTGTATTCACAGAACCAGGAGCTGCTGAAATGTCACCACTTGCATTGTAGATTGTTCCGTCAGAGAGCTGATCACAGTTGAGAATGACAGAAACAATCTTCTTTGTGGAGGCTATTTTTACGCTGTTGTTGGGATACATTCGGATGTTTGTTCCGCTATTATAGTATTTAGGAACATTTTTGTTTCCTCCACCATCGAACGTAAGAACTGTGCCGTCGGAGAGTGTTTGTGTTCCCATTTCAGCGCCATTGGCTAAGCCGAAAGATGCAGCAGTCACGGTTATAGAGTTCTCTGTAACTTCGCCTCCAGGATTGTCACCGCCGGTGCTTCCGCCATTCTGTGTCCAAGAGTAGAGATAAGCCTCTCCTTGCACAGTCTCAGGAGTATTGCCCATGTAGTTAGTGAGTTTTCCGCAGATGACGACATCATCACCAACGGCGAGCAGGTCGCCTGATGTATATTTCTCATTGTTCAGATAGAGCGCGCGGAAGACATAGAACTGGTCCGTGGCAGTACCATCGTCAGAGATGTAGAATGCTGCGTTTCCATACTGTGTGGTGTAGTTCTCCCTGATGGAAGCGACCTTGCCCTTTACGTAAACGACGTCAGAAGTAGCGCCGTCAGCAAGTGACGATGCAAACTGATTGGCAGCAACGCTGTTGAACGGATTGTCTACAGTTCCGTCTCCCTTAGCTTCACCGGTAGATGGCTCATTGCCGCCTTCGGATGAAGTCTTGCCGTTGATAGAAACGAGGTATGACTTGTTCTGGACGGTTTCCGGGGTATTGCCCATGTAGTTGACAACCTTACCACAAACAACAACCTCGTCACCCACTTTCAGAACTTCGCCGGAAGTGTATTTCTTGTTGCCCAAGTATAATGTACGGAATACATAGAACTGTGTCGATCCTGTCTCCGAGTCAGCGATGTAGAATGCTGCATTTCCAAACTGTGTGGTGAAGTTCTCCTTGATGGAAACGACTACACCTTTTATATAATAATCTTCGGTGGACTCTACGCCAGCAGGCATAGCCGATACAAGATTTGTGATGGCTGAGGCGTTGAACGGATTTGTCTGCGTTCCGTCGCCAATGGGCTCTTCTGTTATAGTTGCGTCATCGCCTCCGACTTCTGTTCCTGGTATTCCGTAGGGCTCGGGAACATCCTCACAGCTTGTGAATGTGAATGCGGCCATTGTGATGGCGAGCATTGATAAAAATATCTTTTTCATAAATGTGTATTATTTTTGTTGTTATTGAATTGTTTCTTTATTCTGCAATCTCAATGTCGGTTCCTTCACGCAGCAGAATCTGCCATGTATAGCCGTAGCGGTCGGGATTGTTTGCATAGACGGTGAAGATACCGGTCAGGTTGACTTTCTCGGCTGGCATAGCTAAAGCGGCGAAGTCAGCGTATGTGCTTGAACGGACCACGAAAGCAGCGTAGCTTCCGCTTGTGGGGATATTGCCGTTGATACTTATTGGACGGCTAACTCCGTTTCCTGCGTCCTTCTCGGCTTCGCTGGCCCAAACCATAGTCTTGCCGTCTGCTTTTTTGAACTGGCCGGTTTTGGAGTCTGTTATATACATTTCCACACCTTTTACAGTCATGAGCTTGCCGCGGCAAGCTTTGACATACTCCACGTCCTGCATGCGTGTCACGTCAAACTCTTCCGGAGCTACTTCGTGGGTGAAGCCGGCGTCGACATACTTGAAGTGCTTCTGCCAGATGTTGCGGTTCATGCGGCTGGGGAAAGTCTTTCCGGAAGCGTTGGTGTATGCCACGCCGATTTGCGGCTGGTTGCCATAGAGTCCGATGTGGAGTCCCTTGAGGTCGACGAGGATTTCCTTGCCGACGGGCAGATAGCCGTAGAGGCCGCCCTGGGCGATACAGATGAGGATAGCGCCGGTCTCGTCCTTGACGGCCACCTCATTATATATATTACCCTCGATGTCGTTTCCTGTGACGATGACCTTTATCTGGACGTCCTCACGTATCATGGTCGTGTCGTTGGCAGCGGTCATCGGGTCGACATAGCGGCTGAGCAATTCCTTCACCGTGATGACGTTGGTCTCCTGCAGCTCGGGATTGCCGTATGCGTTGTCCGTGTCCGGAGCGCTCCAGTCCGTGTCGAAGCCATAGTCCTCTCCTGCCATGCACCCTGTCATCAGTGCGCATACGCAGGCAATGAGGATATATTTCATCTTTTTCATATTCGTAGCGTTTAGAATTTATATGTAATGTTCAACATTCCGTTGGTTCCGTAGGCGTAGAACTTCATCGGATTCTTCGAGAACTTGTATGTGCGCGTGTTTCCGCTCTGAGTGTAGTCGCTGCGGCTCTGCTCATAACCACCGGTGACGATGTCGCGGTTGTTGAGAACGTTGGTCAGAGTGAGGTTGATTGACAGCGAACCCTTCTTCAGATAGATGGACTTTCCGATAGAGGCGTCAAGCATGAAGCCACCCTTGCCCTTGGCCTGATCAAGAATACCGGGCAAGATGTTCCCGTCGGCATCAAACACGTCACCGTATACAGCATGCCGGTTTTTCAGACTTTCCCAATAGCGGAAGCTGGGAGAATAAGACAGATAGATGCGGTCATAGTAGTTTCCGTTGAGGTCGATGAACCATCCGCCGGCGTGATAGCTCAGGCCGAGGCTGGCAGCCGTCAGCGGCGTTCCGTTCTCGTGCATGTCCTTATTGTAGCAGATGTCGTCAACATACTCGGCCGATGTAGAGTTCATGTAGCGCACGTTGGTGTTGTCGGCATATTTGGCTTCGCTGATCTGTCCGAGAAGCTTGACGCTGAATGCGGAGTTGATCTTGATGTTTGCTCCGAGTTCGGCTCCGTAGTATTCCTTTTTAACACCGGTGAACGATACGTATGAGAACGAGTTGATGTCGTCATAGTAGAAATTCTGCCACTCCGTTCCGTCTGTAATGTGTGAGTAGTAACCGTTGAGCGAAATGTTGATCCACGGGAACTTGAAATAGTATCCTAATTCAGCAGAGAACACTTTCTCGTTTTTAAGGTTGTTGACAAAATCGTTGTTGATTTCCGGAGAGACGAAAGCTGTTGAGGCCGTCGGAGTGCGCAACTCATAGCCCAGACCCCATGTCATGGTGAACGGACCGTCGCTGAACGTTGCTCCTGCCTTCACGCCGCCGTCAAGGAAGCGGGCTGTGCCGCTCTTTCCGTAAGAGTTGTCTGCGGCCAGACCGTTGCGCATCTTACCGTCGCGCTGCATTGATGTCGCTCCGACACGTCCGCTCAGGAAGGTGTGAATCTGGTTGAAGTCGTTTTTGTAGGTAGCCCATACGTTGGCCTTGTCAACGAGCAGATTGTAGTTGTAGCCGAACTTGTCGCCCTCGCGCACCTCACCGTTAGGATTGTTCAGGTCATACTGAACCTCGTTTGAGCTTCCTGCGTATGTTCCCAGCGCATACGTGTTTATGTTATGGAACACTGTTGCGCCCAGCAGGTCCTCCATTGTCTGATAGTGCATGCCCTTCGTGGTCTGGAGGTTGAAGCCCAGATTGAGTGCAGATGTCTTCGTCAGGTCCATCTTCAGGGCAGACGACAGCGTGAGCATCAGCTGGTCGTTGTTCTTTGCCTGAATATAGTACATGGCGTCCTTACCCTGAGCGGCCAGCTGCTGGTTGGAGTAGTAGAGACGGTCCCAGTTGATCTGACGGTTTGCCTTCGACGCCGTCCAGAACTCGTATGACGACTGCCAGTCGGCAAGGTTCTGGTCCGTGCGGTTCGTGGCGTCCGTCTCGTCCCACACGTCATAGAAGCTTGACGGCAGGTTCTTCCAGTAGTTGGGATGCGGGTTGTCGGAGTTGCTGTAGTTGAGCTTCGTGCTCTTATAGTGGCTGTACTTTCCGGTCAGCGCCGTCGTCAGCTTCATGTAGTCGTTGATTTTCCAGTCCCATGTCAGCAAGGCTGTCGGTGCGAAATCGTTGACCACGCGCGAATTGCGCTTCTTTCCGTTCTGATATCCCCAATAGGGGTTGTAGTAGCGGTCGTTTGCCAGCCAGTAGGCCTCGTCCGTCGCAGCACCCTGAGAGGCGCGTTCGGTCGGGTTGCCCCATGTGACGAGTGAAAGGCTGTGCTGGTCGTTGAAGACCTTCTCCACACCGAGGAAATAGGACAGCGAGTTGTAGAACGTTCCTTCAACATATCCGCGGTTAGCCCATCTGTACATGACGGCGGCAGAGTAGGCCCAACCTTTTTCACTCAGACCGGAGTTGTAGGTATATCCGGCGCGGAGAGTATAGTTGCGGTTGGCGCCGCTCAGTGTCACGCGGTTGCCGACGGGCTGTGAGGAAGGTCTGAAGTTGTAGTTGTTTGAACCGCCCATGGCTGACATGGAGAAGTTGTTGGCCTCAAACGGTAGCGCAAATTCCACATTGCGTGTCTGTGGGTTTAGTCCGCCGATCATGGAGTATCTGAACTGTCCCGACTCCATGTCGTTCATCGGCGCACCGTTGATGTAGATTTCATTGTACTTTTGATTGAAGGCACGATACCTGAATCTGACGGGGCTGAACAGATAGCCCACCTGACTCGCGTAAAGGTTGCTGTTCGAGTTGATGATGGTCACGTTCTGTGACATGTCGTCATCCTCGCCAAGCTGTGCTTCTGTGAAAGTGAAAGCCTGTTCGTCATCAGCGGGGTTGTTTTCCTTCGGCTGCTGCCCTGTTGGGGTCTGCGCGAAGGCCGCTGATGTGCAACACAATGCAATCACTGCTAATTTCAGCTTTTTCTGCATAGTTTAAATTTTAGTTATTATTCATTGATTTGCAGCGACAAAGTAACTAAATTAATGTGACAAATGAAAGAAAAACTTATAAAAATTTAATGAAACCTATCCTTTTTTCATTTTAAATCCCGATATTTGCAGTATAAAACGAAAAAACAATAGCGACAATGAACAAACTCATTTTGGTTTTAACGATGCTGCTCCTCATCGGAGCCGGTTTGGCAGATGCTCAGGATAAGAAATTCAGCGTCTATGCCGTAGGTTTCTACAATCTTGAAAACCTTTTTGACACGTGTCATGATGAAGGCAAGAAGGACTATGAGTTCCTTCCCAACGGTTCCTATAAATGGAACGGCCGCAAATATTCCCATAAGCTCCGCAATCTTGCCCGCGTCCTTTCGGACATGGGTACCGATGTGCTGCCAAAGAGTGTCGGCTGTGCCGTCATCGGTGTGAGCGAGGTGGAGAACTCAAAGGTCCTTGACGATCTCACGGCCCAGCCGGAACTGGCCGCCCGCGGTTATAAGTATTGTCACATCGAAGGCCCCGACCGCCGCGGTGTCGACTGCGCCATGCTCTACAATCCGAAACTTTTCACCGTGCGTGACGTCAAGCTCGTGCCCTACGTTCCGGAACTGGAGAAGGACAGCGACTACTGCACCCGCGGCTTCCTCACCGTCAGCGGAACTCTGGCCGGCGAGCATGTGACGGTTGTCGTCAACCACCTGCCCAGCCGTTTCGCTACTTCTTTCTACCGTGAGTGCGGCGGCCGCCAGCTGCGCGCCCTGAAAGACTCGCTCATCAAGGACGACCCGCAGGTGAAGGTGCTCGTCATGGGCGACATGAACGACGACCCGATGGACAAGTCAATGGCTGAGGCGCTGGGTGGAAAGCGCGAAATCAAGGAAGTTGGCGACGGCGACATGTACAATCCGTGGTGGAACGTACTGGCCAAGGAAGGCCGTGGCACGCTTATGTATAACGGCGCGTGGAATCTCTTCGACCAGATCATCCTCTCGCCGTCGTTGCTCTGCCGCGACGGAAGGAAAGATTATTCGACGCTGAAGTATTTCAAGCATCAGATTTTCCGCCGTGACTACATGATCCAGCAGGACGGCAAGTATAAGGGTAACCCGCTCCGCACACATGCCGGCGGCGTCTGGCTCGACGGCTTCTCTGACCACCTGCCGACAATCGTATATCTGGTCAAGGAACAGAAGAAATGAAATAATCGCGCAGTGAGAGTGACACGTTCAAAAGAAATTTGAAATATAGCGGTTTTGTCAGATAGAGTTTAAAGCATGACAGCTTTATGACCGTCTGACAAAATCGCTATATTTGTATTTATACACCTCATAATCAGAACAACAATGAAACATTTCCTATTGGCTGCAACTTTACTCTCGGTTCTTGGGGGACGTGCAGAAACACCATCCGACACGCTTTTCGTCTATATGAAGAGTGGCGGTTTCAATGCCTTTCCGATGGCCGTTGTCGAACGTCAGACGACGGAAGCCGGACGGCTCGTGATCAAAACCGCTTCGGGAGCAGAGTTCTCCTACCTCTTGGACGACGTCGAGAGAACCTCTTTCGAAAGCCCGGCCGGTCCGTTGCCGTCCTTCACGTCGTTCACCATACAGAGCAAGCATAACGATGAGGTGTATGCAAACATAGAGTCGACCATCACGGACGACTCGGAGATAAAGATTACGGTACCGTCTATCGGCCGTTGGCTCACCCCGTCTTTTGAACTGTCGGACGCTTCGGCCTCGGCCTATATCGACGGCCGCAGACAGCAGAGCGGCGTGAGCCGTGACAGCTATCGCGACGGCAAGACATTTGTGGTGGCGCGTCCCGGTGAACTCATATACACCAATACAAGAGACACGGGCACGGAATGGGCCATGCGTCCGTACGGCCGCCATTACCGTGTGACGGCCGATTGGCTCGTGGACCGTGTGACGAATGTGCCTCGGATGGACATTGACATTGAGAACGGTGAGATGGTTAGCAGCAAGGACGTGTATCTTTCGGCTAAAATCACGATTGACGGTGCGGGCGTGTTCCCGTCGATGGACGCCACCGACGTTCAGATAAAGGGACGCGGCAACACCAGCTGGAGCAGCAATCCCTGGGACAAGAATCCTTACCGGCTGAAATTTGTGAAGAAGCAGGCGCCTTTCGGCCTGAAAAAGGCCAAGAGCTGGGTTCTTCAGGCCAACAGCCAGACGCGCTCGATGATGGCCAATGCCGTCGGTATGAAAATTGCGCGCATGGTGGGCACGGCGGCTGCAAACCATGTCATCCCCGTTGAACTGTACATCAACGGCAACTACCGCGGCAGCTATATCTTCACGGAGAAGGTCGGCGTGTCGGCCAACAGTGTTGACGTTGAGGATGAGACCGTGGCCGCCCTGCTCGAACTGGACACATACTACGACGAGGCGTACAAGTTCAGGACCACCCGCTATAATCTTCCGGTGAACATCAAGGACCCCGATCTCAGCGAGACAGAGACACACCTGACCCTTGACGGCATAAAGGCCGACTTCAACCGTTTCACCGATGCGCTCTACCGCAAGGAGGACATATCGCCGCTGGTCGACGTGGACATGCTTGCGCGCTATCTCATGGTTAATGATCTTATCGTCAACTATGAGATACAGCATCCCAAGAGTACATATGTATATAAGGCCGACATGACGGACAAGGACAGCAAATACGTGTTCGGCCCGGTGTGGGATCTTGACTGGGCCTTTGGTTATGAAACCAATCGTAATTATTGCACTGCCGACCAGAATGCCGATTTTTGGACGGCATATTCAAGGAAGATGGAGTCATGGACGTTCATACGTGACCTGCGTCAGAATACAGGTGAGGTAGTGGATAAGGCTTACTATAAGGTATGGACCGATTTCATGGACAATCATCTGCAGGAGATTATCGACTACTGCGGTGACTACTACCGTTATACCCGGCCGTCGTTTGAGCATAACGCCACGCTCTGGAGCGACGGCCGGGGCTATGCTTCGGTGAGCGGCAATATGAGTTCGTGGATAGACACACGTGCGAGATACGTATATTCCCAGCTTACCCCATACGACCTCACGGAGCCTGACGACCCCGGAACCGACGCCATCGTCAACGTTGACCGCTGTTCCGCTGTCTCGACCGTGGACGTCTACAGCCTTTCGGGCGTGCTTCTGCGCCGTGGCGTTGCTGTCGGGGAGTTGCGCCGTTCGCTGCCGGCGGGCATATATATCGTCAATGGTAAAAAACTGAAGATCTGAATATGAACATAGAGAAACATCCGCTGAAACCTTTTTTGCCGCCGGAAGCTCGCGTGCTGATGCTGGGCAGTTTCCCGCCACAGCGCGTACGCTGGTCGATGGATTTCTTCTATCCCAATTTCCAGAACGACATGTGGCGCATTCTCGGATATATCTTCACCGGCGACAAGAACCATTTCGTCTGCCCCGGTGAGAAGCGTTTCGACCGCGGACGGATAGAGGAATTCTGCCGCGAGCAGGGCATAGCGCTGTACGATACGGCTGAAGAGGTCGTCAGGCTGAAGAACAACGCTTCGGACAATTTTCTTCAGATTGTGCGGCCCACGGATCTTGCCGCCTTGCTCGAACGTATGCCCGAGTGCCGTTCGGTGGTGGTGACAGGCCAGAAGGCGTCCGACACACTGCGTGACATCGTCGGGGCCGGTGAGATGCCCGAAGTGGGCAAGAGCGTCTGCGTCGATTTCGCCGGTCGCCGGCTCACTCTGTGGCGCATGCCGTCGTCGTCGCGCGCCTATCCGAGGCCGATAGAATGGAAAGCGGAGTTCTACCGGAAAATCTTCGGCGTATAGAGACTTGCCCTTGTGTTGTGACGGATGCCATATATATATTATTAAGGTACGTCTGCGCAGGTGCAGTATTAAAAATGGGAATAAACCAATAACCTCAGAATATGACAATAATAGGAATAGCCGGTGGCACAGGCTCAGGTAAGACCACCGTTGTGAAGAGAATAGCCGAGGCCCTTCCGCCGCATTATGTGGCTGTCGTGCCGCTCGACTCGTACTATAACGATACGACCGGCATGACCGACGAGGAGCGTCACGCCATCAACTTCGACCATCCGGACGCTTTCGACTGGAAACTGCTCACGGAGCACATCAAGATGCTCAAGGCCGGCGAGGCCGTAGAGCAGCCTACGTATTCGTATCTCAAGTGCAACCGCCTTCCGGAGACAATCCATGTCGAGCCGAAACCCGTTATCATCATCGAGGGCATCATGACGTTGCTCAACAAGAAGTTGCGCGACATGATGGACCTGAAAATCTTCGTAGATACCGACTCCGACGAGCGTCTCATCCGCAACATCCAGCGTGATGTCATTGAGCGCGGACGTACCGTCGACATGGTCATCGACCGCTACCTGAAAGTGCTCAAGCCCATGCACGAGCAGTTTGTGGAGCCCTCCAAGCGCTACGCCGACCTCATTGTGCCGGAAGGCGGAAACAACCAGGTGGCCATTGATATAT
>ERZ860264.1176-NODE-1176-length-19271-cov-2.460033_pt1 | contig 19271 bp, 10 predicted proteins | sample MGYA00509980_ERZ860264 | MGnify/ENA primary metagenome ERZ860264 (study PRJEB30046, sample SAMN00715212) | human gut metagenome | study: EMG produced TPA metagenomics assembly of the A metagenome-wide association study of gut microbiota in type 2... | reverse complement strand
CTTCCGATAGTAACGGTAGACAGTCCCGAGTTATGGTCTTGTGAGACCCCTAATCTTTATACTGCTGAAGTTTCTTTGGTGCAGGATGGTAAAGTTATTGATTGTGTGACGGAGACATTCGGCATTCGTACCTTAGAGTTCTCTCCTGATTTCGGATTTAAACTGAACGGCAAAAAATTGTTCCTAAAAGGTATTTCCAACCATCATGATTTGGGAGCTGTAGGAGTTGCCGCTTTTGACAGAGCTATCGAGCGGCAGTTTCAGCTAATGAAGCGGTTCGGTTATAATCACATTCGTTCGTCTCACAACCCTTATTCCGAGTCGTTCTTGAAACTGGCAGATAAATATGGTATTTTGGTAGTGGATGAGCTGATTGATAAATGGAGCGACAATAGCTATTGGGGTGGTAGAGTTCCTTTCACGCAACTATGGTATCAGATGATTCCCGAATGGATCAAACGTGACCGCAATCATCCGTCTGTTATATTATGGAGTTTGGGAAATGAATTGCAGATGCGGGAAGACTTAGCCGGATTTCCTACCGGTGATTGGGGTGTCACTACTTACCGTATTTTCGATGTGCTTGTCAAACGTTATGATAAGACTCGTAAAACGACTGTGGCTATGTTTCCGGCACGTGCCGGAGCTATCGGAAAGAATGAACCGGAATTTAACACAAAAGTATATCCTCCCGAGCTGGCAACTGTAACAGAAGTGTCAAGTTTCAATTATCGTTATCTGAACTATGCCCAATATCTGGAAAAGTGTCCGCACATGACCGTATATCAGAGCGAAGCTACAACGAATGAGCTTGCTGCTCCTTTCTTTGGCATGGATCATGATAAGATGGTGGGACTCGCCTATTGGGGAGCTATCGAGTATTGGGGGGAATCGAACGGATGGCCGAAGAAAGGCTGGAACTTTTCTTTCTTCAATCATTGTCTGGAACCTTATCCGCAAGCCTATCTGATAAAGAGTGCTTTCTGCGAAGAGCCTTTGGTGCATATCGGAGTGATGGATAATGGCAAGGAAGCCATTGAATGGAATGATATTATGGTGGGAAGTTTATCTTTGGCTTCTCATTGGAACTGGGCAACAGGCAGTATGCAGAACTTATATACATATACCAACGCCGATGAAGTGGAATTGCTGGTTAATGGCAAATCTATGGGGATACGTAAGAATGACCGGACGGATATCACCCGGCGCAATATCATTTATTGGGAAAACATACCATACGGTAAAGGAGGAAATATTATAGCGGTTGCCCGGAATAACGGAAAAGAAGTGGCACGTCATAAGTTGGAAACAACCGGTAAGGCGACTGCTTTGAAAATGGTGGTAGAGAATCCGAAGGATTGGAAAGCGGATGGGATGGACTTACAATATGTAAAGGTATATGCGGTGGATAATAAAGGAAGGGTAGTACCTGATACTAAAGACGAGGTTACTTTTAAGGTTTCGGGGGCTGCAAGGCTGATTGCCGTGGACAATGGGGATCATTTTACAGATGAGTTATTTACCGGAAATACGAAGAAGTTGCATAAAGGATTCATCATGGCGATCTTACGTTCGGACCGTTCCGGTGGCGAGGTAGTAATAACTGCATCCTCCAAAGGATTGAAGGATGCAGTAAAGAAGTTGGTTACAAAGTAGTTATCGGAATCAGTTTCACACCTCCATTGAGGCCTGAAGGAAGGACTTCCCAACTGTCGTATTTATTCTTTTTGTAGTTGAGTCCTACAAAATTGATTTCTTTAAACTTGCGCCAGGGAACGTTTTGTCTGTCCAATTCTGCAATACGGTTAGCGGGAAGATTGGTCACCTCAATCTCAATCAGATTCTTGCCCGGTTGCAGATATTTGCCGACCTTTAACCGGAAAGGTGCGGCCCAGACAGTTCCCGCTTCTTTACCGTTAATGCGTATGCGGGCGCTTTCCCGCAAATCTCCCAGATCGAGAATCCAATCATCGGCGTTCAGCGCAGGCAGAACTGTCTCAAGACTGTATAACCCTGTACCCATATTGATTTTTGCGTTCGGATGGTTGATTTCCGTCCATGAAGTCGGGCTATCGATAGCGAAAGTTCCTTCGATAGCGGGGGTACTTTGTACAAAACGCAACGTCCAGTCATGGTCGAGGCTGAGGCTGACAGGTTGCTCTTGGATATATTTCCATGCTTGAGTCTCAACCGGATGATCGAATGTTTGAAGAATCACACTTTCACCGGACTGTAATTGCAGATATACTTGTAACTTTCCGTCCTTTATCCGGGTTTGCGCTTTTCCTTTTTCTCCGGTCATCGGATCAAACAGCATGGCTGTTGGTTCATTTGCACTGAGAGTAATCCAATTGTCCACTCCTTTGTCTTGCAAAGAAGAGATGAAATAATGGTGTCCGGTGCTGTGTTGGCGGCGGATATATTGCAGACCGAAGTTCGTCTTCATCTCTTCAGGCATTACCTTACATTTACCTAATGTCGCAGCATAATCCGTACCGGTTATGATATGTCCTTTTCCGAATGAACTGCTAATGCTTTGGTTAAAATCGCTGATGGCGGGAAGCTGTTTTTGAACTTTTGTGAAAGCATTTCTGCGACTTTCCAGATTACCAAATCCGGGAACATCTTTAGGATAATTCTCCATGAATACAATTGTTGCTCCTTGTTTTGCCAATGAAACAAGATGTGCCAATACTTTCTCCGGCATATATTTTACAGCGGGCACGATAATTGCTTTATAGTTACTGCCTCCTTCTGTACGGAGATTTCCTCCCTCGTAGCGGGTATTCTGGAGGTACTTGTCCGAAATATAGTCTACATCGTAACCATTGGAGGTTATCTGGTGGATGGTTTTTATAAACTTCGGAGCACGCTTGGCCATTTGGTGGATGTCGAATAAGAGAAGCCGTCCCGGTTGTTCTTCCCACATATCATATACCGGAAGATAAACAAGGAAGTCATTATCAGGCTTACCCATTTGCAGGAAACTCTGGCAACGGGTGATGTATTGGAAAAAAGCCGGGGCGTCGCGCCAGATGCTATTGGTCGGTGACATATTGATAGTGGCGTAAAATAACCAGCCCGGCCATTCCGCTTCTTTGGGAGAATAGGGAGTGCCGTGAAAAAACATATGGTTCACTCCGGAGACAAACATCAGATCCATATCCGGTTTACATTGAGACAGTGAAGTCCGGAAATGTTCCGTCAACCAGGTAAACGTCTCACTGGATGTATATGGCTTTCCTGTGATATGGGCAGCGGAAGAGGCATATTTCAGCATTGAAATGTCCGAATCGTTCTTGCGGGTAAGTGAATCCTGGCGTAATCCTTTGATATGGAATTGGGAAAGTCCGAAACCTTCACATTCCGGAATATCTACGGAGGCATATACATCAATCAGATTGGCGGGTGAACCATGCCCTTGGTTACGCGTGATACTTCCATGCTTATGTGCCCATGCGGTCCATTGCCGGGTGAAGTTCTCAATCAGTAAGTCGGAGATCGTCTCCCGGTAATCCGTTATGATGCGTGTAGTTATTTCCGGTCGTTTTTCATCCAGAAACTCGGGGAAGTAGTTTTCTAATTTGTATCCTCTTCGGCGGGCGAACTCTTCCAATAGGGTAGGTGTCCAATCGGCTTGGTACACTTCATACGAATCATTGAAGAATGTTTTGGGGTAAGCGACCTTATCTCTTTGAAAAGCCCTGTCGAATTTGTCAAGATAACGTTTAACGCTTCCCTTATCTAAGTGGTTCATTACATAACCTTCCCCTCCGGGAGCGGCACGCTTTACTTTTTGCTGTGTCTTTCCTATATATAATGCAATGATTCGCCACTCTCCTTTGGGAGCTTTCCATGTGAGCCGATAATCTTTTACTTTTGAGGTAATATCCAGTTTCTGTCCCTGTGCATTGTAGGCCATAACTTTATTCAACTTTGCAACCTTTGCTTGCTTAGGGTCTTTTACCTCCAGATTGAGAGTGCTTTCTTCCCCTCCTTCTATCTTGTATTCCTGAAATATGGCTTTGGTGGCAGCGTCCTCCAACGTAACTTCCGGTCCTCCGAAAGGCCAGCCGGTTCCGGTATTCATATCAATCTGCATACCGTTTCTATTTGCTTCTGCCTGGGTATGCTTTAACATAGCCGTCCATTCGGGCGACAGGAATTTCAGTTCTTTGTCGTCCATTCCTTGTACCCCGTAGATTGGAGTCACTTCCAATGTTCCCAATCCGGCTTTAGCATATTCATCGATGTTGTAAGTCAGATTTGGAATATCGACTGTATTTCCCATCCACCACCATCTGCTGCCGGGACGCGCTTCTGTTTGGACTGTCGGCCAATCTTGTGCCGCTAAGGTTCCGCTGACAAGCAGGAGACCTATCAATAGTGTATTTTTCTTCATGTTTTTATATATGTATCATTAGCTTTGTGAGGCTGTTTCTTTTCACGTTGCTAAATTACGGCATTCTTTCCTCAAAAAAATGCATATTTGTACTAATACATAGAATTATGTACAAATGTACATTGTTTCGTACGATTAATCCATCTACTTTTGCGGCATGAAGTTTAATTAATCATTTTGAATACACATGAAAAATAATTTAGTGCTTTTATTCTTTCTTGCGTTGACGGTTTCTGTCAGTGCCCAATCTTTGCCCGACCGGAAGGAAACGCTGGAGGTCATGAAAAAAGTGAACGGTTACTTTATGAAAAAGTATGCCGATTACACGATTCCCAGTTTTTACGGCCGTGTACGTCCGAGCAATATCTGGACACGAGGTGTTTATTATGAAGGACTGATGTCGCTCCATTCTATCTATCCGCGCGAGGATTATTATGAATATGCTTATGATTGGGCAGCTTTCCATAAATGGGGAATGCGTAATGGCAACACTACCCGCAATGCCGATGACCATTGCTGCGGACAAACCTATATTGATTTATATAATATCTGTCCCCAACCGGAGATGATTAAGAATATCAAACTATCCATTGATATGATGGTAAATACTCCGCAAGTCAATGACTGGTGGTGGATTGACGCCGTACAGATGGCAATGCCTATTTTTGCCAAATTCGGAAAAATGACCGGAGAGCAGAAATATTATGATAAGATGTGGGATATGTATTACTATACACGCAGCCAGCATGACGAAACGGGTATGTTCAATCAGAAGGATGGCTTGTGGTGGCGCGATCAGGATTTTAATCCTCCTTATAAGGAACCGAACGGTGAAGACTGCTATTGGAGTCGTGGCAACGGATGGGTATATGCCGCTTTGGTACGTGTGCTAAACGAAATCCCGTCAGACGAGCTGCATCGTCAGGATTATATAAATGATTTCCTTACCATGAGTAAGGCATTGAAGAAATGCCAGCGTGAAGATGGTTTTTGGAATGTCAGCCTGCATGATCCTACCAACTTCGGTGGAAAAGAAACTTCCGGAACGGCTCTTTTTGTGTATGGAATGGCTTGGGGAGTGCGTAATGGCTTGTTGGACCGTAATGAATACCTGCCCATTCTCTTGAAAGCATGGAATGCTATGGTAAAAGACGCTGTCCATCCGAACGGATTCTTGGGCTATGTTCAAGGGACGGGTAAAGAGCCGAAAGACGGACAACCGGTGACTTATAAGAGTGTGCCTGATTTTGAAGATTACGGTGTAGGTTGTTTCCTGCTTGCCGGAACGGAAGTGTATAAATTGAAATAAGCATTCTTTAAGTAATAAAGAAACCAACTGTATTTTATTGAAACGGTTGAAAACAATTCATCGGAAAAGATGCATTGGCTTTCAACCGTTTTTGTATATATGTAGAAGAACCAAGATTTTGGGGACAGGAAAAGCCGCGAATGGATAATCCTCCCTGCATTAACGTATAATTTTCCATTATCCGATTACCTGATTCCCGCTATCTTTGCGATAATTGAGAGAACGCGATGAAATGTTCAACTTTAAATAATTCAGATATAATGAAAAAGATTGCATTATTGCTAAATGTTTTACTGGTTGCAACGATATGTGTTGCCCAAAAGCAGACCTATAAGTTCGATTTTAGTTCGGATAAGAAAGTAAAGGAGGGATATTTGAAGGTTACGCCTCAGACTTTGTTTAACAATGAACAAGGCTATGGGTATGATTTGCAACCCGCATGGGATGGCAAAAGTAACAAACCTTTCTTCTTTTCGGTGAATGTTCCTGATGGAAATTATAAAGTGACAGTGGTAATAGGCAGTAAGAATGGACCCTCCAGCACTACGGTACGTGGTGAGTCGCGCCGTTTGTTTATAGAAAACCTGTCTACCAAGAAAGGGGAATTGAAAACAGAGACGTTTACAATTAATAAGCGTAATATTAAAATATCCGGGAAAGAGAGAGTACGTATCAAATCCCGTGAGAAGAATAAACTTAATTGGGATGATAAACTGACACTGGAATTTAACGGAGAATCTCCCCGTTTGAACTCTTTAATAATAGAACCTGTGGAGAATGTTCCGACCGTTTATCTTTGTGGCAATTCAACGGTTGTGGACTACGACAATGAACCTTGGGGAGCTTGGGGACAAATGATTCCCCGTTTCTTCACGGATAAAGTGTGTATAGCCAATCATGCCGAATCCGGTTTGTCCGCTAATACCTTTATCAGTGGCAACCGTTTGAAAAAAATCATGTCCCAGATTAAAAAAGGAGATTATCTTCTCGTTGAATTCGGTCATAATGATCAAAAGCAGAAGCAACCGGGAACAGGGGCTTACTTTTCTTTTGTCTATAATCTGAAAATATTTATTGATGAGGCCCGTGCTAAGGGAGCCAATCCGGTGCTGGTCACTCCTACTTGCCGCCGTCGTTTTGACAAAGAAGGAAAATCTGTAAATACGCATGGGGAATATCCGGACGCCATTCGTTGGGTAGCGCAAAAGGAGAATGTTCCTTTGATAGAGCTTAATGGGATGACAACCATGCTTTGTGATGCTTTAGGAGTTGACGGCTCCATGAAATTATATGTTCACTATCCGGCAGGAACTTTTCCCGGACAAACGAGAGAGTTCAAGGATAATTCTCATTTCAGTACGTATGGCGCTTATGAGACTGCGAAGTGTGTGGTGGAAGGAATGAAAAAGGCAAAATTGGATATTGCCAATTATTTGAGAGCAGATTATAAAGGATTCAACCCTGCCCAACCGGATAAATTTGAAACTTTCAAATGGAATTTATGTCCATTTACGGAGATAGAAAAACCGGACGGTAATTAAAGAGGGAGCAATGGATGATTACCAAGTCATTTGCGTACAATCGTCCATTGTGCACTTCGATAAGTAGGCTTACATTTGCAAAAAACAATCGGAAAATAATAACTTAAAAATGAAGACATCAATGAAAAACATGTATCTGGCTGCCGCTATGGCAGTATCATTGGCTTTTACAGCTTGTAGTGATGATGAATCGGGAAAAGCGGACCGTGCTTATAATCCAATCGAGATTTTGGGAACTATCAATGATGCGACTGATGTTCAGAATACCCGTGCTGTCGGCTCAAGCTGGGGAGCTGACGACCGTATCGGAGTCACTGTGGACGGACCGACGAGTGGTAATGCAGTCGATACTTATATCAATATTCAGTATCGTAAAGACAATGGCAATGCATTCCGTGTTGTAAACGAAGGTTCTGTGGATAACAATATCCGTTTGAAGGGTGATGGCGCATACACATTGGCGGCGTATTATCCTTATCAGGGAGAGAACGGTACTTTGCCGGGAGAAGAAGGAGTGATAACAAAGAAAATAAGCGGAGCGGACCAGTCTGCCGATAAACAACCTCAGATTGACTTCCTTTTCGCAGAGGCTACCGAAGTATATGCGGATTCTCCCGTAACATTTAATTTTACACATCGGATGGCTAAAATCATTCTTCGTTTTGCGGCAAAGAATGGTGCTACATTGAATGATATGACTGTACATCTGAAAAGTCTGCAACTGGAAGGTACATTTGATGTGAATACCGGAGAGGCGGTTGCTAAAGAAGGATCTACTCCTGATTCTGAGTTGACAGTGGGTGTAGCCAAACCATCGGAAGGGGAAATGAATGTTTCCATCATCCTGTTCCCGCAAGAAATGACTGAAAGTGTGTTGTTGGAAGTCAGAATGAATAATGAGACTTATACTGAATATGTTCCTGCACAAAATCTGTTGGCCGGTCATGCATATCCTTACAATGTGACATTTGAAAATCCTGCCATGACTATTAAGACTGCTGAAATTGCCGATTGGGTTGTGGAAAGTGACAAGGATGTGACAGCATCAGTGACAGAGTGAATAAAGCATGATAAGGATTCAAAAAAAGAACGGTATGAAAAGAAATAAATTAGCCCTTTCTTGCTTATTGATGGTAACAGGTTTCTTCGGAGCGTGTACCGATATGGCAGAAGATGACTTTCAGAATAATAAGTATCCGGTAGAATTGATGGCGGAAAAGGCGGATATGACCTTTACCCGTGCTATTGGAGAAAAGACCTCTTGGAATGGTGGAGAGGAAATATCTCTTTATGATGGCGTTACGCAGAAATTATATGAGGTTTTGGCTTCCAAGGAAATGACAGCCAAGAATGACGATCCTCTTTATTGGTACACAACTACGGAGGAAGAGACTTTATTTGCTTGGTATCCGGCTTCGGAGACATTGCTGACCGGATGGACTGTACCGGAAGATCAGACTACTGAAGAGGCGTACAATCGGGCGGATTTCCTTTATGCGTATGAAAAGATGAAATTCCGTAGCGATCGGAAACTTACTTTCCGCCATGGAACGGTTAAGTTGATTATTAATGTAAAAGGAGATGACGATACGGTATCAGAGAAAGATTTGGAAGGTGCGGTATTTACTGTAAGAACTGTGACTAAAGCAACTATTTCCGAAGGGAAGATCAGTCCTGCGGAGGGTGTGGAGACTTCCGTGATGCATCCGTTTGTATCGGAAGTTGTTAGAGAAGGTTATGTTGCTTCTTATCGGATGTTGACGGTTCCTCAGGATATGTCAGGTAAACTGTTTTTTCAGGTAGAGTTGAAAGATGGGAGAAAGTTTACCCATACACCGGGCAATGGTGAAGGAATTTTGGAAAGCGGACACCAGTATACATATAATGTAGGAGTAGGAAAACCGGGACTCGTAGTGGAAGTAGAGAAGAATTCAGTGTCATGGGATGGGGGTGATGAATCAGTGGAAGGAACTGATGATGCAGAGTAATATTCAAAACTAAGAATCGGATATGAAACAATATAAATTTATACAAAAGCTGTTGTTGGCAGTGTTGGCATTGGGTTGTGCAAGCTGCTCACAGGATGAAGAAACACAAGTAAATCAGCAAAATTTGGTTGTATTGAATGTGACTGATGCAGGGTTGGTAAGTAGTGAATTGCAGACGCGCACGGCTGACAACGGATTTGTGACCACCTTCAAGAAAGATGATGAATTAGGACTGTTCGCAGTGAAGGGTGGTGTGATTATGGATGAAATAAATAATATGCGGCTCACTTACAATGGTTCTAGTTGGTCGGGTAAGCCGATATTATATGATGAAAGATTGGAAGGCGTAGTATTTTATGCGTATTATCCTTATCAAGCAGATATGACAGGTAAAACTGATTTGCAGGGAGAGGATTTCTTTACTCCTCTTGTAGATAGTTGGAATTTGACTAATGCACAAAGTGACCAGAAAGAGTACGTAAAACAGGATTTGATGACTTCGGGTAAGACGGAGCTAATTGGTGAAAATGGAAATTATTCATTGAGTTTTCAATTATCGCATCGTATGAGTCTGGTTGTGGTGAAGTTGCCTTCTACACATTATCTATTTACGGATGCAGAGGGAACGGTACTTCCGGAAGAAACTCCTTATATTGCGAAACCGAATCCGGCGAGTATTTCGTTTGAGATAGGAGAAGAGAAAATATTGCCTTATTATGATGCAGCTAAGGATGAGTATCGCCTGTTGAGAAAACCGTCGTCTGCAGAAACGATTACAGGGTATTATAATGGAAAGAAATGTTCACTAGTGACAGAAGGTAAAATGGAACAAGGCAAATATAAACGCTTTGTTGTTGATGGTGGTCATCAGGAAAAGAAACATCATTTGCAGGTGGGTGATTTTTATTATGCAGATGGTAACATTGTCTCTGTGACAGATGAAAATCCTCCGGTCAAAGGATGTATTGGCGTGGTTTATTAGGTGGGAAATCCTCAGCCTTCAAATCGGTATAATGAGGGAAATTACGTTATAACTCCAAAAATGGACGTCTTGAAGAGAGAGCATCCGAATTGTTCACATGGACTTGTTTTAGCATTAGGACCGGACATTAAAGGTGCTTGGGGTGATGAAAATACTTTTCTTCATTCTTGGTTCCTAACCGACTTTGAAAATAACGCTGCTTTTACTTCTTTAAGTGGATATTATTGGGGGGATACATCGACAAGTGTGAAAAATCTTGATAGCCGATTTGGATTGGGATATAATAATATTAGAGTAATAGAGGAATATGTGAAATTAAATGCCGATGCAGAAGAAGGAAAACTTATACTTCAGCATATTAGTAGCTACCAAGAAAAATATCCCACTCCTATTGTCAGTACAAAATGGTATGTTCCTGCTATTGGTGATTTTAATAATTTGATTGGTAATTCAAAAGCAAGTTTGTATTCACTTTTGAATCAACAGATTGATAAAGTTGGTGGATTGAAGTTGCAGGCCAATAAAGAATATTGGAGTAGTACGGAACGTAGAAAGGATTTAACATTTTATGCGATATTCACTGGTGATGGAGTGGCTTCTACTAATAAGACAAGGAAAAAAAATACTGCTAGCACTTATTCGTTGTATCGTTTTGGGCTTGCTTTCTAGTTATGTATTTTTGAGTTTAAATATTTGATTTATGATTATTGGTATTGTTTAATTAATAAAATAAATTATGACAAAAGCAGTATTATCTATGGCATTAGCGGTGTTTACACTATTACCAGCCAATGCTCAAATCGTTAAGAATGACCTCTTGAAAGGTTATAAAGAAGGTGATGTTTTGGAAAAAACAGTTTATAATGATAAAAGAGCACCTATCAACGTAGATACTTGGTGTGGTGGTTTTACTTCTAAACCGGTTGAAGGATCGGTAAGTCCTACGATAGGAAAGGCGTTGACTTATGAGGGATATAGTGAAGCGGGACCATCTATCACTTTGGGCTTTCCGCAAGGTGTGAAAGGCTCTCGTGTCAGCGTATATTCATTGGTTGAATCCGGAAAAGTATATTCTAAAGGTACATATTATATTGCCTGTCTGGTGAACTTCTCTAAAGTCGGAACAAACTTGGCCGACTTCTTGGCTGCCAGTGCCAGTTATGTAGGTGGTGGAAATCGTGGTCAGGTATATGTGAGACGCGAAGGAAATGATAAAATCAAATTTGCAGTAGGATTGTTGAAAGAACGTGCTGAAGCTCCGATGGCTTATGATTGTAATAAAACTCATTTATTGGTCTTGAAGGTAGATTATACGAAGAATGAAGTTTCATTATTTGTAGATCCGGAATTGGGACAGAGCGAGCCAAAAGCTGATATAGTAGTTACTGGTGAAGAAGGTGCTTTGAAAGCAGGTCTGAAGTCTGTCGCACTCAGAAATCGTAATGGGTTTAAAGGAAGTATCGGTAATTTCCGCTTTGCCAAAGACTGGGCTGGTGCCATAGGAAAATAATAGAAGATTCATTTTTTATAAGACTGGGGAAAGCTGTATGTAAGGACAGTTTTCCCCAGTCTTATTTTCTTCAGTGCAACAAAATTGTCTTTATTTTAAGTTTTATACGGGGAAAAACAAAAATGTCACATCGCTTATAATCAGATACTTAATACTGAAAATACCCCTAAATTAAAGTAAGTTTACAGAAAACATAAGGTCGTTTTCGCTCTTTTGGGAAATAAAATTGCACTTTTTGGATAATAGTCTGTTCATCAGTCTGTTAGTTCTATATTAGCCTGCCTGTTTACGATTAGTCTGTTGCTGTTGGGCAACCGTGATGATGCACAAGTCTGACTTAATGGTTACACTTGTGTATTATTGAGGTTGCTCAAGTGTAATATCTTAATTCTATTAGGAGACTTTATTAGTATTACGGTATGCAATGATTAGTTTGTGCGGGAGAAGTGCTTACCTCGTCTATATGTTTCCGATAAAGCATACGGTCTTTACGTTCCAAAGCTACGGGAATTGATACAAGTAAACCTTATATAATAATAAAGAAAAATATAATAATAAAGAAAAGTCCTCCGATCCGTAGAACCAGACCGGAGGACTTTTCTTATCAACCTTTTAATAAATGAATGCTAGTATTGTGTCGTTTAATTATATCCTTTATTTTGTTCATATAGCCCTTCTTTCACCTTCATTTGCGAGTCGGGTATCGGATAGATATATGAGTCTTTTGTAACCAATTTATATAGTTCGTATGTTTCCGGTTTGCTAATCACACCGTTCTCGTCCGAGCCATTAAACTTAAACATTTCCTGCAATACCTCTACATAACGGTTTTGGCGTACGAGGTCATGCCAGCGAATGCCTTCGGAAGCCAGTTCAAGACGGCGTTGCCAGTCTACAATTTCGGCAAACCTTTCGGGAGTAACATGATCGGGTACGGTTGGAACACCGGCACGGTCGCAAATGTCATTGACCAATGATTTTGCTTTATCGGTAGGTCCTACAATTTCGGCATACATCAACATTACATCTTCAAGACGGATTATCGGATAATTGATCGGGAAATAAGTACGGTCTGCAATCTGTGCATCAATATCTTCGTAACCTAGCATCTTGCGTTTCATCTTATGTTCAAAGAACTTCTGGAAGAAAGGACCGCCCGTATAAGGCACACCGTCGTCATCCACGAAATCATCCGTATAAATCGTGCTCGGACAACGTATATCCAAAGACACCCCTTCCGTATCCATTAATTTGAAACGTCCTGCCAGTCTGGCTTCACACCATATTCTATTACCGGACATTTCTAGTTTTGTATACGAATCATTCACTTGCGGAACCGAGTTGAACACCATCGGATTACCATAGTTTTTGGAAGCTATGTATTGAATTTCAAAAATATGGTATTTGTTATCATTGTCGCTGATCCACACTTTCTGCCATTCGTCACCCGTTTGTGCCCAATATTTGTTATTGGCGCGGGCATAGTCTATCACCTCACTGAATAGCTGTTCCGCCAATGCTTTCTTGGATTCGTCTTGCACGGGATACCCCGCCATTGTCAGATAAACACGTCCCAGCAAAGATTTGGCAGCGACTAAGGTGGCGCGTCCGGCAGAAGCATTGTTTCCTTGATAATTCAAGGGAGTGTCTACCAGCTTTCTCACTGCATCTTCCAGATCGGGGACAATTGCGGTCTCGTAAACATCGACTTGTTTTGACTGTTTGATGGTCATTGCTTCATTCACCGATACAGGTTCCAATACGATGGGGATATGTCCGAAGTAACGAACCAGGTCGAAGTAAGCCAATGCCCGGAGGAATTTGGCTTCACCGATAAACTGATTCTTTATCTTTTCGTCGGAGAAAGTAACACCGTCCGTTTTGCTGAGGAACATATTGGCACGCGCTACGATTTCATACAAATCATTCCATGCAGACGAAAGAGTGCTGATGGTGGATATATTGGGATTAAACGTACCTATGTCGATATAGTCGCGCTGTTTGTCGGTGGTTTTATCTACCCAAGCATTGTCCGAACGAACTTCCGACAACATCCATGAATAATTGGCAATCGGCAGCAGACCGTTGTAGATACCGATCAATGCCTGCTCCATTTCGTTGGGAGTGGTGTAGAAATAATCAGTGGTACGTGTATCGTTGGGTTCTACTTCCAACCAGCTTTCACAAGAGGACAGAGTCAATGTCAGCGCCAGTCCTCCGCAAATGATATATTTATATAGTTTCATAGTTTATTGCTTTTTTAGAATGTAACATTAACGCCCAAAGTGATGACTCTTGCCTGCGGGTACGAACCGTAGTCGTAGTCTCCGCTTGAACCGGCGTTGTTGGCTTCCGGCGAGAACCCGCCGTCGTACTTATCCCACATCAGCAGGTTTTCTCCTGACAGATAGACGCGTGCGTTCTGAATAAATTTCTTTTTGAACGGAAGACGATAGCCCAATGTAATATTCTTGATCTTGATGAAGTCGGTGCTGTACAGCCAGCGACTGTCGTAGAATTGTCCGGTGTTGGCATTGTCGATACCGGGAGTCTTGCCGTCACCGGGTTCTGCTTCCGATTTCCACATATTTTTCCAATGTGCAAGCACGTTGATATTGGCGCCCATACCCGGACGGTCCATTGCACGTCCCAATACTCCGTAAATATGTCCGCCTGTCTGTCCTGTGATCAGGATGGAAAGATCGAAGTTCTTGTATTTGAAAGTATTGGTCATACCGAAAGTATAATCCGGATCAGGTTTCCCCATCAATGTACGGTCACTGTCGCTGATCACTCCGTCACCGTTTGCATCCCGATAGCGTACATCACCAACTTTGGTGTTCTGCATGACAGGATATTTCTGTAAGTCGGCTTTCGTCTGATACACACCGACTGCATCATACATATAGAATGATCTTAAAGGCTGGTCTACCATGAACACTTGTGTCGTTTTGTCGTATCCGGTGAATACGGTGCTGTTGTCATCTCCCAGACTGAGAACTTTATTCTTGTTGTAAGATACATTCAGAGACGTCGTCCATTTCAGTTTTCCCGTCAGGTTCTGGGTAGTCAGCTCCAGTTCAAAACCTTTATTGCGGATCGAACCGATATTTCCCCAAGCTTGGGTGAAACCGAGCAAGGCGGGAACGGTAACTTGATACAGCAGGTCTTTGGTTGTTTTTACATAATAGTCGGCAGATAGAAAGATACGGTTGTTGAACATTCCCATATCGAATGCGATATTCCAGCTTTCTGTCTTTTCCCAGCCAAGATCCGGATTGGCAAGCGATGTCGGTGCAAAACCGTTAATGATGTTTCCGGACGAGTAATTGGCGCTGCTTAGTTTGGCAAGGGCGGTGTTGGTAGGGATTGAGTTGTTACCGTTGGCTCCCCAACTTCCGCGTATTTTAAGAGAGTTCATAAAGAAGTCTTTCGGCCAGAATTTCTCGTTTGAGATGCGGTAAGCGGCAGAAACGGCAGGGAAGACTCCCCAACGGTTTTCCTTACCGAAACGTGAAGAACCGTCGCGACGGATACTGGCTGTCAGCAGGTAACGGTCATCATATTCGTATTGCACACGTCCGAAGTAGGACATCAGTCGGGAAGGGGTGGACAAAGAAGCTGCGGCTGCTGTCAGCACTACATCTGCCATGTCGAACACTTCCAGAGAATTATCAGGGAACTGCGTAGCGCTTAATTTGCTGGAAGAGCCTCCGGAGCTTTCCATCGAATAACCTGCCATCGCTCCGACAGTATGCCTGCCGAACGTTTTGTTATAATGCAGAATCGTTTGGAGAAGGAATTTATTGCTGCGTGCTTCCGAACGGCTTGCAGTCGTTTTGTACCCTTCGCTGTCTGTTCTGTATTTGGTGACGCTGCTCGGAATGAATGAGCGGCTTTGCGTACTGCTGAAATTGTAGGAACCGGTAACTTCCGCTTTCAGCCCATCCCATATATCCGCTTTCACATAGGCAGCGGAATTAAAACGGACACTTTCACCATGATTGGTCACTTCCTCCATATATGCGATGGGACTTACCTTGCTTGAACTGGTCCAGCGATAATAACCTTTGGAGCCTGAACCGGTATATATACCGTCTTCCGGTTCCGCAACGGGCACCATAGTAAGAACGTTGGTTGCCTGGCGGTCCTTGCCGTCTACCCGTCCGCCGTCACTCCAGTTGGCAGAAGGCGCCAGATTCACTCCGACGGTAATCCGGTTGAATAGTTTAGACTCTACATTGGCACGGAAGTTCAAACGTTTGTAACTGCTTTCGATAGCGATACCTTTCTGGTCGGTGTAGCCCAAAGATACACGGTATTTGGTATTGCCGCGACCGCTTGAAAGTGACAATTGGTAATTTTGTATCGGTGCCAGGCGGAAGAATTCATCTTGCCAGTCAATCAGCTGCAAGTTGCCGTAGCCGGGTTCTGTCCAGCGCGGGTCATTCAGGAAATAATAGCTTTCTTTGCCTCCTATCATTGCCAGACGGGTGGCGTAGTCGTCTTCAATAGTAGCTCCTTTACTTCCGTATTGGGAAATATACCGGTTATTATTGTATGCGGTGCGGAACTCAATCCACTCTTCCGGTGACAGGACATCCACTTTCCTTTCCAATGATTGGATACCGAAAGAAGCTTGAAACTGTACTTTTACTTTATCATCGGCGCTCGCTTGCTTGGTTGTGATCAAAACAACTCCGTTGGCACCGCGCGAACCGTAGATTGCCGATGAAGAAGCGTCTTTCAATACCTCGATAGATTGTATGTCACCCGGATTGAGACTGCCTAGATCGTCTACGGGAATACCGTCCACCACATACAATGGGGTAGCATCCGCATTGATCGAAGCGGCTCCACGTACGCGAATCTGAAGTTCCGAACCCGGTTCTCCGGTAGTGCTGCGTACTTCCACACCGGCTAACTGCCCTTGCAGTGAAGAGGCAATGTTGGTTGTTGCCCGGTCTTCCAGTTTCTCAGCATTGACTTTAGCGATAGCGCCGGTCACATTTCCTTTCTTTGCGCTACCATAACCGATAGCAACAACCTCATCTAGTGCAATGGCAGATTCGGCCAGCTTGATTTGGAGAGTTTTACCGGTGATTGTAACAGTCTGGGTGTTGTACCCTATAAAAGATACTTCCAGAAGTTTGGCATTCGCGGGAGCGGAAATCACAAATTTACCGTCCAAGTCTGTAATCGTTCCTTTGGAAGTACCTTTCACTGTGACGTTTGCACCGATAATCGGCTCATCTTTCTCATCTACTACCACTCCCGTCACGGTTCGGTTCTGTGCGAGCGACAGGGTAGATTGTAATACGAACAGAGTCATCAAAAAGAGAGATTGCATCTTCCTTCCCAGACTACCATTTCCATGCAGAATGTTTTTCATGTTGATATATCTAAGTGATTAAATTAGTAAATAACGGAAGAAACAAACAGAGCCTGACGGTCTGTCCGACTTCCGTTGCAAAGGAAGCGTATCGGAAGAAATTATGCGCAAGTATTCGTACGAAAAAGATGTAATATTATACTAATGGCTGAAAAATACTCCTGATATTTGTACGCAACCCCTTATAAAAGTACAAATATAGCCTTTTCATCGCAGTTTTTTAATCTGCTCGTACATCTGTTTGCCCAGATATTCGGCTGAATTCTGATTGAAATGAAGGCGGTCGCCCATCAATTCCGCATCCGACATATCTATCAGATAGGCATTCTTGTCTTCTTTCGCCAGGCGTTTCATCGCTTCTTCAACCTCACTGCCGTATTGCTTGTTCTTCCTGGCTACCGTACCGAAGATAAACGGAAGCTTGGAGTAGTCTTCTCCTGTCTTTTCACTCAGATGGTTGCGCACATAAGCGACGACTGCTTTCAGGTTCTCGTAGTATTTGTCGCCGTATGCACGGTCGCTTTCTCCTTGATGCCACAGAAATGCGTCAATCCGGTAACCGTTCTTTAATTTCGATAAGGTGTTGTCGATGCAACCGTCTATGTCATTGATAAAAGAAAGCAATAAGGAACGCCCCTTTTGGCTGGTTGCCACGTTGCCGGATAACCATTCGGGATTTGCCGACCAGTGAACCGACTTGTCCGAACTGGTGGACGGTTCGATAGAAGTGCCTCCGATAGCCCATTTGATAACGTAAAAAGGCTCTTGCCATAATTGCTCCAACCAATAGTAGGTGATGGCGTCATATCCCCATGTGTGGGGCTTGGCCCTTCTTTTGCTCTTCGGCCAGAAAGGACGGAACTTCCCGTCTGTGCGGTTCTGGGCTATTTTACAGTATTTGTAGGCTCCTGTGGTGAAGGCCGTGTCTGTGGACATAGCTTTGATGTAATCCGGCAGACGGTCGTTGGGCACACGTCCGTCGGTGTTTGACTGTCCGGCAGTGATAATGACATGGGCAGGTTGGTTATTATCTGCCAGGCAATTGCAACAGAATGCAAGCATTAAAATGATAACTAAATTTTTCATGATGAAATGATGGTTTATGATTTTAAATACAAACTGAATAATAAAAAGTCCTCCCAAACGATAGAAACGTAAAAGAGGACTTTTTAATCAAACTAACAATCTTATGTGGGTTCTATATACCTATTGAAAACGAATCTATTTGATTGTCTCGAGGAACTCTGCCTCGACGATTCGCAGCTGATTCTTACTGCTGCTCTTTTCCAGTTCCATTTTGTTGGCGGCTTTCGCTTCTACTTCTATCAACTGCCCGAAAGCGTCCTTGTCACTTGTATTGCCTTTCAGACGGATCGTAATGGTATTGGCACGTACCGGCTTTTCTATGTTCAGGTGGACATATCCCAAACTCTTCTCTGTAGTGCCGCTCCATATCAGCTCTTTGCCTGCGTATACTTCCAGCGGGTAGCTGCGCGAACGCCATCCGTGCAGTTTCAGACAAACGTCATCTATCATTGCTTCTCTTTCCAATGTATAAGTAATCCATGCAGTGCTGAGCTTGCCGTCGTTTTTCCATTCAGACAGTTCTATATCATCGTAGCTCTTGGCAACATCTCCGCTGTTGGCTCCGGCCTTTGCCGATACAACCCGGATTCCTCTTTTGGTATCTTTATAAGAAGGAGTGGAAGGAGTCTCACCTCTGTCCAATCTACCTTTCAAACTAGCTTGAGGCAAATAGGAACTTAATCCATTGTTTACTTTCACCGGAACCGTTTCCAATGTAAGAGTGGCTGCAGGTAACCCTTTGGCTTGTGCGGTCAGTGTTATTTTTCCGGCAGTTGTCGTACTGCGGATAAGTGCACGGTTGATACCACATTCTACCGGTAGATTGGTATCGAGGATATGGTTGTTTTCACCTTGTGCGATACCTCCGCGCCATTCGGCATTTCCCTTTAAAGTGAATTGGACAGTACGGTTATCCAACGGGCAACGTTTGCCGTCCTTATCTACTACCTCTACCTGTATCAGAGCCATGTCGGCACCGTCTGCGTGGAAGCCTTCCGGATTCTGGATGGCGGTAAGTTTCAGTTTGGCTGGCTCACCTACCGTGCTTACGGCGTAACGGC
>ERZ860264.1169-NODE-1169-length-19362-cov-2.429999_pt1 | contig 19362 bp, 11 predicted proteins | sample MGYA00509980_ERZ860264 | MGnify/ENA primary metagenome ERZ860264 (study PRJEB30046, sample SAMN00715212) | human gut metagenome | study: EMG produced TPA metagenomics assembly of the A metagenome-wide association study of gut microbiota in type 2... | reverse complement strand
CATATAAAACCGGGAGAAACATAACCGGAAGGATACAGTTTGGACAATGGACGCTGCGGGAATCCAAAACATACAGGAACAATGTATGCAGACTTGTGTACCGCTTGAAAGAATAGCAATTACATCAGGCCGAGCTTCTTCATCTTATTATATAGGGCTGTACGGCTGCAACCAAGTTCTATGGCTGTACGGCTGACATTCCCATGATTCTTATCCAATAGCCTACGAATCTTTTCCTTTTCTTTTATGGAATGTATTTCCGGATTGTGATAGCAAACAGCATCATCCAATCCGAGATCGCTTACACCCAGCAATGCGTCATCTGCTACTATGACAGCACGTTTAACCTTTGCACTCAATTCCCGTACATTACCCGGCCAGTCATAACCCAACATACATGTCTTGGCTGCTTCTGTAAAACCTTCATTCTTAACATGTATTCTATAGGAATGTTCTTTTCTGAAGAATTCGGCAAGTGGAAGGATGTCATCCTTGCAGTCTTTTAACGGTGGCTGTAGAATTTCCAATTCAGCAAGACGATAATAAAGATCCTCACGAAAACGTCCCTCTTCTACAGCTTTTTTCATATTTTCATTAGTGGCTGAAATAATGCGTACATTCGTACGCTTCACTTTGTCACTTCCTACAGGATTAAACTCCTTTTCCTGAAGAACGCGAAGAAGAAGAATCTGCATGGAATAAGGCATGTTGCCGACTTCATCCAAAAACAAGGTCCCTCCATTGGCCGTTTCAAAATGTCCCTTCCTGTCAGCAACAGCTCCAGTAAAAGCACCTTTGACAGCACCGAAAAATTCAGAAGCCTGCAAATCATTAGGTATGCTTCCACAATTGACAGCAACGAAAGGTTTGTCATGCCTCTCACTATAACGATGAATCATCTGGGCTATTACTTCTTTACCGCTTCCACTCGGACCAAGTATCATGACCGAAAGGTCTGAAGGGGCTACACGGCGGGCTAGCGAAGTGTTTTTTCTAACAGCTTCACTGGTTCGCTCAACGAATGAACGTTCCTTACGTATAATAACCGGCTGTTTAAGCAAACTGTGCATCAGTTCCAACAACTGCTCCTGATAAATAGGCTTGGGCAGATAATCTTTCGCACCGAGCTTAACCGCATGAACCGCATCGGGGAAACAAGCAAAATCAGTCATGACGATATAAGGAGTCTCCATGCCGTTTTTTACCATCCATTCCAAAAGGTGGATGCCATCCCCCTCAGGTAGGCGTACATCGCTCAGTACCAGACTGATTTCATTTTTCTTTAAAATGCTGCGTGCTCCTGGTTCATCTATCGCTGTTAAAACCTCATAACCTGCTTTCTGTAGCCATTTCTTAATCATGCCACTGAGGATCATATTGTCTTCAACTATCAGTATTTTCATATTTCCTTCGCTTCATTTCTGTTTCTTCTATCAATTTCCCTAGAAGTTCAATAACCTGCCTGGCATATCCGCAAATGGCTTCATTGCCACTTTCTTCATTATGCAACTCCTTTTGGAATTCACACAACAAGCTTTCCTTGCCAAGCATTTCCCATACAGGCATCATTCGATGAATAATCATCCTCATGGATTCACGGTCATGCTTTTCCAAAGCTAATTCGAAATCCGCAAGTTCTTTCCTGGACTCATCAATAACCAGTGACAGCATATATTCATTATCATCTATGTCATTCAACAAGCAGGATAAATCAAAATCTCTGGCATTTGAAACTCTTGTATGGGACATGATAATTGATAAAAAAGATAGCAATCCATGTATATTGAAGGGCTTATGAATACACCCCGCAAATCCTTCCTTTTCATATATCCCAGTATTACCGTCACCACGCGCAGTCATGACAGCTACCGGAATGATTCTTGAGTTGCCAATATCTGAATTACGGAGCAGTTTCAAAAGTCCAAACCCATCAGTTTCGGGCATCTGAACATCCGTTAATACAATATCATAATCTGATTTTTCCAAAGCAGCAACAACATCCTGAATATTCGTACATGTAGTACAAGATATACCATTACGACCAAGCATGTCTTCCGCTATTTTTAACTGTATCGGATCATCATCCACGACAAGTACTTTTTTAGGAAGCATGGATATCAAATTGTTTTCTTGTTTATCTTCCCCTGCAGGTTCATCCGTTTCAGGCAATGGAAATTCAAGTTTAAATACGCTCCCTTTACCAAGCTCGCTTTCCACATCAATTGTTCCATCCAGAACCTTTACCAAACCTTTTGTCAGGAATAGTCCAAGGCCGAATCCCTCTGAATTGATATTTTGTGCAGCACGTTCAAATGGAGAAAATATTCTCTTCAGCGTTTCTTGATCCATTCCGATACCGGTATCTTTGATTTCTATCCGCAATTTCCCTCCCAAATAATTTGAATGGAAATCAATGGAACCGGATGGGGTAAACTTGATTGCATTGGTCAGCAGATTAGCCAGCACTTGCTCCAATTTATCTGCGTCACCTTTTACTGTAAAGGAGGATTTTTCATGTTCCGAATAAAAAATCAGCCCCTTGGCATTCGCTTTTCGGGAAAATTCGTTTGAAATGCGCTGCAGGAGATGGCCAAGACGAAAAGGGGTGTCGTTACGCAAATCACAGGCTTCATTGATTCGGTAAGCGTCCATCAGGTCATTGACAAGATGCAGGATATGGTGGCAGGAATGCCGTATATCCTCCAGATATGACTCCCGTTTCTTCTTTACCCGGGTCTGTGATGCCAAATCAGCGCAGTTGTGAATGTTACCAAGTGGGCCTCGTATGTCATGTGAAACGGTTAAGATTATTCTTTTACGCATCTCAAGTAACTCTTCATTCTCACTAATAACCTGGTTTAATCTATATTTGATTCTTTTTTCCTTGCGCAAATCGGAACATATGATAAGAAAAGAAATCAACAGCAGAATAATTGCAAATACTATAATTATGCCAAACATAAGGAAAGATAAATCTTGTACTTCTGCTATTTTCAGATCTTTTTGGGCAAATACTGCCTGTGCCTGTTTATCAAGGCTATTTATCAACTGTGACAATTCACGGTTCAAAGTACGGTTTCTGGAACGGAGACTGTCTGTATAAGTTGCCATTTCTACAGTATGCATCCGTTGCAAAGCAATCAAACTGTCACTGAAAGCATGAAATTCTTGGGCAGAAGGCAGAATTTGCACACTTTTCTTGCTGCCAAAGAGTCCGGCTATACCACTTTTCTTTTGTGTAACAATACTTACACGGGTCGTTCTTCTGGCAACTTCTGGCAAATGATTCACTAAGAGGCTGTCTGTCATTCTCTGTACCGCAACAGCTCCCATAATATGCAACAGATGTTTTTCCTTTTCTTCAAGCAAACCACAAATAGTGTCTATTTGTTCCATATGTACAAAACCACCCACATAATGCTTCATTACCTGCAGGAGGCTATCAACACTTAATCTACGGTTTCTGTATTGCCGGAAATCCATCTCATTCCATGTAATAACGGACTCACCATGTGTTGCCAATTCAGTAATGTGATAGTGGACTGTATTTATATCCTTATGGATTTTACGTATTTCCGTAGTTTCTGCTTCTATTTCATGCATCCGTTTCCGCTCATGCAACAAAATGGCGGTCATACTACTTATAACCACCACTAATAGCAAATAACCTGAAAGGATTTTATTCTGTAATGACAATCTTAACATTTAGTTTGTATTTCAAACAATTATTTCTGGTCAGTACGGAAATCAAGTTGTAAGTCTGAACGCTTCCCATTGAAAGCTGCAATGATGCTTGCTGAAGTATCCAATGATAAATGGCAAAGTAACCTTACTTAAGTGGCAAAGTAATATTGGTTACTTGGATAAGTAAGCTGTGCCTCTATAGTAACAAGGATGTATGACCAAGAGCAGAGTAAGCAACCGACTTTTCGGACTGACCCATTATTTCTTGCAATACTATCTGTAATTTCGACATGTAAGAATAGAGTCTCCGGCTTGTCTAAAAGCGGTATACTGCAAATGCAAAACAGAGTTCATCGGAAAGTATTACTGTCCGCTAAACTTTTTGCACCCCTCAAACAAGTTTAGCAGGCAATAATAATCCTTCCCGACATATTTATCGTCCAATACCAGTCTATTCAGCTTCCTTTAAATAAATAGTATAGGTCTTCACTACTCCTTTATAATCGAACTTTACCACGGCTTTGTCTTTTTTTGATTTGGGCTGCGCAATATTGATTTTCACCTTGGGATTATCGGAAAAGGCCGTGAGCTTGGGAACTTTATTTATGCCCCGGGGTAGCTTAAAGTCAGCCTCATACTGATCGTAACCTGTATAACCATTATCTGCTGTCGCACGTACAGGCTTGTCTGATAATACGACTTCCTTTCCGTCCACTTTGATGGAAACGGAAGGAAGAGCCATATACTGCATACTCTTTTCGTCCGTACTGAATCCTAATCCGTAAAGACTGCATAAACGTCCTGAATCCGAACCTTCTGCCACTAAGAAAATGGAATGTTTTCTGTCCAAGCCCTTTACCGCATCAGTCACATCCAAAGTGAATTTTGCGACTTGATCCCTTGCAGCATCAGCAGGAATGGCGATTTCACCAATCTTTTTCCCTTTCCATACATCGTTGTCCCAAGGTCCGTCCAGCCAAATACTTATCTTGAATTCTGTTTGGGCTATTGGGTTCAAGAACAGATTGAAATAAGTTTTGTCGTAGACGTTGGAACCGGCAAAGGGTTTCAATCCTTTCTCCGCCTTGTCAAGACCGCCGAAACCGAAATACTTGAACCCCACAATATCATTATTCTTTACATTGACACGCATGTTGTTGTCCCAGATGTCCCAGGAGTCGCGCATGGCACGCACGTTTGACATATAGCACGCATATCCGGCAGAATAATACTTATATGGATTTAATCCATAAATATGGAATCCCTCAGAAGTGACTTCCGCTCCCGTATATGTGTTCCCGTTGCTTGCTTTGGCTTGCCATATACAGTCCTCCGCATAGGGGTCATATCCGCGGATGACTACTTTACCGCCCTCCGACACCGGTTTTTCATCCCATTTGACAGAAACAGGAGCTACCATTGGCTGACGGGCATAACCGGCATTGCGGGGAGGACGATGATAGAACACATACCACTGTCCGTTGATTTCCTGAATACTGCCGTGAGTATTGTGCCCGCCATTAGTAGTCTGCAAGCCGTTTCCATCTTTATTAGGAACAATTCCTCTGGAATCGACAAGTACACCACCGATTTTCCACGGTCCTAACGGTGTATCGCCATAGGCGTAGCGGAGCGTGGAGTTAGAGCTCCATAGACCATATTCGGGACCGGAATAACCGGAGTATATGACTACATACTTATTGCCGACCTTGCGTATGGATGAAGCCTCAAAGAAGTTGAACTCTTCAGGCCTTTGGTCTTCATGGAGTGCCGGATAGGTAGTGCCTTCCGGGTCGCATATCTCGCCATACGTTTTACCTGCCGGAAGGAAATAAGGAATAACCTTTGTACCCGGACGGGCGGAGTACATTGTATTAGGATCCAGCTGTGCTGCCGATGACTTCTGGAACCCCCAGTAACCATAGGCTCGAAAGCCTAAGGCATAGTCGGGGTCGGAAGGATCGGTCACATACTCGATGTATGCAGCAGGGTCGAAACCGAACAAACTTCCGGGCAGGGTGCGGGTTCCGTCTTCGCTGAGGTTTATTGGAGTAAAAGGCCCGTCAGGACGGTCGCCTTTGCAGACCATTGCCTCACGTCCCTTTCCTCGACTATGGGGTAGTAGATAGTAAACCTTCTTGCCATCCCTTCCCTTGACTTCCACGAGGTCAGGCGCGAACATTGTGTCCCATTTCCCTTGAACCTTGTAGGTGAATATAGCCCCCTCATCGCGCCAGTCAGCCAAATCTTCTACCGGAGCCGACCACATGCGGATGTCCAGACCGCAATAGGTCGTAGCATGTGTGTCATGGGAACCAAGTACATACACGCGATACTTTCCCGGATTATCAGGATCTTCAAACACGCGCGGCTCACCGTCGGGCATGTGCTCCCACAACGGGAGATAGGGATTACCTGTTCCTATTGTCTTGGAGTCAAACAGAGGGTTGTCTTTTCTGGGCTGTTTCCCCTCGCATACTATGGCAAAAGCTGTCGCCATCAGAAAGAGCAGGGTGCCCCTTGTAACATAAGTCTTGCAGTTGTTCATATTATCTCGAATTTCATTAATTGCATAGAGAGGCTGCCCTCGGTTGAGGGAGCCTCTCTACACTATCATAAAAATCTTGTGTACTTAACATAAATATTCACGGTGTCACGGTTGGACTCCTATGGCCACAGCCTTAGATTTCGGGCAGCTTGACCGCTATGCAGCAAACCAAGTTACGGTTTCCCGTGGTTTTATACGCACTACGTCCGAACTCGAAACGGTCATTTTGGACATTTATATTCCAAAGCTGATTTCCGGACTCAGTTACCGTGATATAGATACCGGTTGCGGACAGCGGGCTATACGTGGTGTTCACCTTGTCGATGGCATCACGGTTTGCAGACACATACAACGCCTTGTTGGTGGGACTTGTCTCGTCAATAGTTGTTTCGGCGGTAATGCCCGCACCGCCCAGATTGTTCAGTATCTGTACCATCTGCCCGAAGGTGGGGATGAACCAGGGGCTTATGGCATCCGAGTTAATCTTTTCCATTTCTGATACATGCCTGAACATGCAAGCCGATTTGTCATTCAACCCGGTATAAGCGGTACTTGCAAGAATATCTTGCGTGTGTTTGCGTCCGTCCAAGTCTGTAAGCGCATCGGTAAAGACCGTGCATGACGTAAGGACTGTGCCGGTGCCGAGTGCCCATGCCATTCCCGACGTAGGTTTGACTGCCATGGCATAAGCATCATAACCGGCTTGGGCATCCGTGTCGCTCACTTCGGTGCTGAACACAATGGCTACCACATCGTCCTTGCTGCCGTCATTCAGTTCGGTCGACCGCAGGAACTCTCCGGAGGCGGTTATATAGTCGCCTACGGTATAGGGTACCTTTGTCTCCACATCTCCGGTCAAGCTGTTGTCGCCCTCTGTCCAGTCTACCACCTCGTTCTTGTATGGCACGAGACCCTCGTTTGTCAGACGTACAGAGTAAATATACTCTTTGTCGCCTTGCCATTCATCGTCCATATCCATCTTATAGACAAACTCCTCGCCGTTTACGGTCATATACACAAGCTCGTCGCCTTTCTCCACCTTTCCGGGAGGGAGTATGACCGATGCCGAGTAGCGATAAGAGCTACGTATTGTCACATAGGGCTTGATGTCTGCCGTAAGAGCATCCACACCGATTATAGGTGTTACGGTAGCAGTCTGGAGGTCGGCCATGACAGATGTGTAGCGGTTGCGGAACACCATGTCCAAGTCTTTAAGGTCGAAATTGCCTGTCACGTCTGTGAGGTGCACCGTGATTTTAGTCATCATGCGCCGCATCTTCAGCGTCACATTGCCATCGACCACCCGCGCAGCCGAAGCCATTATCGGATTGCTATTGTCCTGCGCAGTCGAAGCCATCATCAGATTGCTATTGTCATAATTACCCTTATCACTCTGGTCGTCAGCTACCGTGAAACACTGAGCCTCTTGATAATTATCAACATCAAACAGATTACTCGAACAAGGAGAATAGGCACACGCGAACAGGATGGATTTCATGTCTGGCATGGGATCTCCGTTATCTTCTCCTGCCGTCATCGTGTATGGTGTCACAGAAGAATCCATACCTACGAAAAATAATCCAATCTCGGTTCCTTTGGGTATATCAACTTCTCCTCCATCATTCTCCATCTTGATAATTACCCCGTTCCGGGTCTCCTCTCCTTGCTCACTGCCGTCAAGGTTACTATCTGTTGAACATGAATAAAAAGCAATAAGTAATACGGACAATATCAAAGTTGGTTTCAACATGAATGATAACTTATTCATAGTAAATTCCCAAATACCTTTATTTACTGCTTTGTTCCAATTGTGCCGTAGGCAACTTGACGGCGATGCAGGTCAACGCCGTGCGCTGTCCGCTCTTGCCCGGGTTCTTGCCAAACTTCCAAGCGTTACTGCTGGTCTGCACAGCCCAAAATTTGGCTGCTTGGTCGCTCTCGGTCACAGAAAGGTAGACGACGTTGCTGGTGCCCAAGATCGCTTTGCCCTCACCCAAGTGGTCTGTCATATACTTGTTGATGGTTTCGATGACGGTGTTGTCTACGGATGTCCACAATGGATCCCAGTTGGAATCTGCGCTCAGCTGCGTGCTGGCCGTAATATCGGCACTGCCCAAATTGTTCAAGAAAGCTATCCATTGGCCAAAGCTCGGCACGAAAGCCGTGCTGACTACGTCCTTGTTATCTACCGTAGTGACTCTCTCCAGGCACTCGAAAATGGTACTTGATTGGTTATCCAGATTCTTATAGGTTTCGCTTGCGAGAACGGCTGCTGTCTTTCCTCTTCCATCCATGTCGGTCAAGGCATCTGCGAAAGTATTGATACCGGTATTTATCGTCACAGTCTCGCTTCCCCAAATTTTATTATAAGAGGGGGTGATGTTCATGGCGTATGCTCCATAGCCTTCGGCGGCATCAGTTGCGGTAACGTCGGTGCTGAAAATGACGGCCCGCACATTGCTGGTGTTCTCAGTTGTTGCGTCATCGGCCTTAAGGAATGAGCCGTCGGCAAGGATGAAGTCGCCCACGCCATATTGGGACACGAAATCCTTATTGCCGTCTTCCCATTCTGTAATTGATGAGCCAAGTACCAGTTCAGCAGAAGTACCGTTAAACTTCACCGTGTAGGTGTACTTCTTTCCACTCTCGAATGTTACTGCCTGGTTCAGCTTGGCATTTATCACGGTTGAATTAACCTTTACACACACCAAATCAGTGCCGCTATTTATTGTCTGCGGGACAATCACCGCGCAGGCAGTAAACGAAGTAGCATCACTGGCAAAGCTGGCCACCTTGATCTCCGTGGCAGTGCCTGAAGCAGTACCTACTGCTCCGCTATAAACATTAAGAGTGGTTGTAGGTAACGTATTGAGGATGCTGACTTCCGCACCTTTCAGGTCAACATTAGAATCACTTGTATCGAAGTTGATATTGAGCTTTGTCAGTTTATGCTTGAAAGCGATAGGCACCTCTTCATTGGATGCCACCAATGAATTATTAGTCGGGACTCCACGCAAGAGGTCGCTGTCTGTAAAGCCCTTCTCCGTGCTTTGGTCTGCAGACACGGTAAATGCTTTATCTGCATTCAGCGAACTGTTCCAATCCACATTATATGGAGCATACGCATAGATGCTAACCGCACTTCCGTCAGCAGGATAATATATGGGGGCTCCTGTAAAGCCGCCACTGCCGTTGGCCGTAAGGGCGGCATTATCGGCAATAAGAGCTCCACTGCCCGTCGCGGGCTGTACAAATACACCGACCCTGACGCCACTGACTATCTGAGTATTCTGGAATGTCTGGTCTGTGACACGCGAGAGAGCGATGTCGCTGGTCAGCATGATGGGTGTCCGTCCGCCGATGGGCTCGTCCAGGACGTTCTCCTGTGAACAGGAAACAATACTTGCAGAGGCTGCAAATGCTGCGACTGCCACGAAAAATAAATTCTTGTTACTCATAATATTTTTGTCTATGGTTATTAATAAAGTTAATTAATGTCATTGTCATATGGCACGAAGCGCGGGGACTGTTTCCGTTGTCAAGGAGAGGTGTAGGGAGGAAGGCGTGTATCGCGTGTGCCACGGCCTTCATCCTTTTCCGTCCTTTCCCATTGAAAAACCCAAAAGATGCATTGTCCGGTAACCGGATTGTCAAGCATCCCTTTTCACTTGTTTTTGTAATAGATTAATCCTCACGCTGTCTGTCCCTTGTATCCTTTATTTTCTTCCTACCTCTTCCGTATATCATGTTTTCATGGTTGCAAAGTTACGGAGGAAATGCCTTGGCGCATATTCCATTTGTTTCATGGAATATACATTTTGTATCATGGACTGTCATTATTGGACGAATTTGTAAAAGTGATTGGGATTCAGCCGGAAGCCAAAGTACTCGAACCGAAAAAGGCACTGCGTTGTTTCAGGTAAAGCAACGATGCGTTTTTCCAGTACTTCCGGCGACCTTGAAAAAAATGTGCCCATGTTTTACCCCAAACGTCTCCACGAAATTTTCTTGAAAAGTGATTAATACGTATAAATTGTGACATAAACAAATGGTGTTATCATGGGCGGGCGACCATTATTCAGTGGGAGAAAAGAGCGTTTCTCCCGCCAGTCCGTTAGCAAAGCCCGCATAGGCAGGTTTGCGGTTGAAGTCGGCGTCCCAAAGTCCGATAGGCAGGCCCGGCCGCCATCCCGAGTCTTTGGGGCTGTCAGTCCGCGCCCACTGTGTAATGCCGTAACGCTGCTCCGGCGGTATTATCTCAAAGTATTTCCGTATGATGAAGTTGTAATATCCGGCCATGGCTTTGTGCTGCCATAGTTTGACATCCTCGGTCAGTATGTCATTGCCGTTCTTATCTTGCAGTCCCATGTCCAGTTCGGATATTTTGATGAGCTTGCCCGTGGCGGCCAGCATCCGTAGCATGTTCTCCACACACATTTCGTTCTTCCGTTGCTTTTCAGGGTCGAGCGAATATGTCACATGCATCTGTGTTCCGATACCGTCCACCCGCGTCTCCCCGTCCGACTCCCAGTATTCTATCATTTTTATCAGTCCCTCACACTTGCGGTTGTTGTTGTACGTGGCTTCCAGGTTATAGTCATTGACAAAGAGTAGCAGTCCGTCGCCTCCATGCTTGCGTGCATACTTTATGGCATACCGCACGTATTCCTTTCCCAGATAGTCCTGCCAATAGAAACTTCTGGCAACGCTCTCAGCCTCCTGGTTTGAGGCTGACTTCAATTCATCGGGGCGTCCGTCCGACATAGGTTCGTTCACGACATCCCATGCGGTCACCAGCATACGCCCGCGGTCTTCACCCTCTTCGGCATCAGGGTTCTCGCGACAGGCACCCATCATGCCAGCAATCCATGTCTCAAGGGCACCGCATAGCACGTCCTTCCTTTCCTGTTCCGTACCAGCCGATGCCGCCAGCCTGTCCAGATAGCTTTTTCTCTGTTGCGAATGCCAACACAGGGTATGTCCGTAAACAGTCATGCCCGCGTCGTGTGCCGCCTGCACGAATGCGGTCACGGTGGAGAAGTCCATCGAGCCGTCGTCTCGGACCACGGACGAATGTTTCATGGCATTGCCCGCTGTCATCTCGTCGAAGTTCTGGCAGGCGATGTAGTAGTTTATGTTCTTCTTCAGGAACTCACTGACGGTCATTCCCACTCCCAACTTGAAGACAGGGTTATCCTCGCGGTTCACGTAGTTTTTCAGCACGTCATACTTTTCCAGATATGCCAACGGATCTGTGCTGACGTTCTCCCCGGCATTGTTCTCTTCCTGTAGTACGATCTGCATACTCTTGTCAGAGCAAGATGCAAGATTGACGGCCAGTGCCGCACTAATAATTATTTTTACTGCTATAATCATAAGTAATATGGTTTAAAGACATTGTAACATGTATGTTTCTCCTTTCTTTGTGTCGATATCGTACTCGTACACCTTGCGCAATTCGGGCTTGGGTGCTTCCGTTAGCTCGGCTGAGACTTCCGGTGCCTTGATAGCGGCGGAAGCGTATAGCGCGTTAGGGCATTTCCCCATCGCCTTGCGCAATCCTTTACCATTCAGTGGAACATAAGAACGTATGCGCAACACTCCTCCCAGTCTGGACTTGACCTTCGCTTCTTTCAGTTTCGTGCCTTCCCATTTCATGTCCACCACAAATCCTCCTCTCGCCACCAGTCCGCTGACATTTCCTTTCTCCCACACATCAGGTAGTGCAGGCAGCAGGTGTACTGCCCCGTCGTGGCTTTGCAACAGCATCTCGGCGATACCGGCCGTAGCCCCGAAGTTCCCGTCAATCTGGAACGGAGGATGCGCGTCGAGCATATTGGGATAAGTGCGTCCCTCCGGATGGTTCTTCGACTCCGCATCGCTTGGCAGGAGTTGTAGCATGTTGCTTATCAGACGGAAGGCATGGTTGCCATCCAGCATACGTGCCCAAAAGTTGATTTTCCAACCGATACTCCAGCCTGTTGCCTTGTCGCCTCGTTGTTCCAATGTGGTCTGTGCCGCCCTGAACAGTTCCGGACTATGATACGGAGAAATTTGGTTGCTCGGGTGAAGCCCGTACAAGTGTGATATGTGGCGATGCTCGTCCTTGGAGTTGTCACGGTCGTCCAGCCACTCCTGCAACTGTCCATGCCGACCTATCCGCATGGGAGGTAGGCGGTCTATCGTTTGGCGCAAGGTGTCACGGAACGCAACATCATCACCAACGACACCGGAGGCTGCCAAGGCATTGCTCAAGACATCGAACACAAGCTGGTTGTCCATCGTACATCCGGCTGTCACAGGGCCGTGCTCGGGCGATATAGAAGGGGCAATGACCAGCCAACGGAGCGAGGGATGTTCCACAAGGAAGTCTAGGCAGAACAGAGCTGCCCCTTTCAGCACAGGGTAATATTCCTTCAGGAACCCGGCATCGCCTGTAAACAAATAGTGCTGCCATAGATGCTGGGAGAGCCACATACCGCCGCCCGGCCACATCCCTGCCCCGGCAAAGTCCACTGGACCTGCAATGCGCCACAAGTCCGTATTGTGATGGACCACCCATCCGCGGCAACCATACATGTCGCGTGCAGTCTTGGCACCCGTAACCGAAAGGTCTTTAAGCATGGCGAACATGGGCTCGTGCGTCTCACTCAGGTTGGTGACCTCTGCCGGCCAATAGTTCATTTCCGTATTAATGTTGATGGTGTATTTGCTGTCCCATGGCGCATTCGTTCTATGGTTCCAGATTCCTTGCAGGTTGTCGGGTTGTCCTCCCGGTTGCGAGGAAGAGATAAGCAGATAGCGTCCGTATTGGAACAAAAGGGCGGGCAGGCTTTTGTCTTTCTCCATATTAAAATCTCGGATGCGTGCGTCAGTTTCCCGGACTGTACCATTGTCGTCGCCCAACGTCAGACTGACACGGTCGAACAGACTTTTATAGTAAGTCACATGCGTTTCAAGGGCTTTCCCATAAGGCTGTTTTATTGCGTTGTCCAGATACCGGCCCGCACGCCATGTGGGATTTCCGCTCAGGTCTTGATAGTTTACGAAGTTGGTGGCCATAGAGATATAAACAGTGGCGTCTCCCGCGCCAGACACTTCCAGACTTTTGCCGGAAGCATTGACACGTCCGTCCGTAAGCACCTGCACCTGGCATTCCGCATGAACGTTACCTTTCACATTCTCGTGCTCTTTTCCGAAGAATGTGGCGTATAGCCTTTCGCCTATAACCCTGACTTTGTGTTTCAGCGGATGGTTGAAACTGATACGGAAATTCAGCGCACCGTTCTTATCCGCATGGATGCGCATCACTATCACACTGTCTGTGAACGAGGCAAAAGCCGTACGGATATAGGTCACTCCGTTCACTTTATAGCGTGTCGTGGCCGTAGCGTTGGAGATGTTCAGGTCACGATAGAAGTCGGTGACGTTTTCATGTCCGGGAAAGTCCAGAAAAAGGCTTCCCATCGTCAGGTAGGGCATACCGTTCTTGCGGGAAAAGAAATTGGCATCGACCATGCGTTGTGCCTCCCATGTCTTGCCCTCGAAAATCAGTTGGCGTACAATGGGGAGGACATAGCGTGCCAGCGTATTGTTATTGTCATGCGGCTCTCCGGCCCAAAAGGTTTCTTCGTTGAGTTGGAGTTCCTCGTGAGCGGTTCCACCATACACCATCGCACCCAAGCGGGAGTTTCCTATGGGGAGCGCGTCCGTCCAATTCTTGGCAGGACGGCTATACCATAGTTTCAAGTCATCCGCGCGAACACCGACCACCATCAGGCATATTGTAAAAAACAGAAAAAGTTGTTTCATAATGCAAATTCTAATTTATATATACGGGCATTGGATATTTTGGAAGTTAGTCACCTGATGCCGAATCCAAAGAGAAACATTACGGAACGTCAGCTACCGGGTAAATCCGTGAGATGACGTTCCACAATATTCTCTGTCTACTTAAGGAGGAACTGTCTTTCCGGTGCACCAAAATAGCTGGGATGGTTGTTGTCAGGGTTGACTACTATCCGTTCAAGCACCACTTCAGGGTCTACCATAATAAGCTTCAGCGTGTGCAATCCCGCCTCCTTCACTTTAAAGCGCGTAGTGAGCCAGCGCATATTGTCGAACACTTCGTTGCGTTTCGGCTGTCCGAAGCCGAGCAGTTTTATGCCGTTCTCCACCTTCGGCAGCGGTTTCAGGTTTTTCGACAATGCGAGGTTCTCCGGGGTATATTCGCGGAACTCGTCGTAGAAGCCTTGACGGGCATCGAGCACTACCGGTTCGCCATCGTCAAGAGCCACGGCAAGACGAAGCCCCCGTTCCGGCTGAATGTCCTGTGTAGGCAATATTCCGATACACAGTGTGACTTCATTCTTTTCAGGAAGCAACATCCGATACTCCAGCACAGCTGGGTTACCAGCGTTCTTGTCCTTTGTCTTGCCTGTCAATTCCACGCCCATACAAGCCCCTCCTCTGCCCAAGTCGGGAAAGACGGTCCACGATGCGTTGCTTCCTGCGATGTTCTTGTCATACTTGTCTGCCGGAATGGAAAACTCGCTACCCGACAGGTTGCCAAAGAATGCTCCTTTGATGTTGGGCATATCACACTTAAACGCATTGACAGCCACACGGATGGTCTTGCCTCCGCCCTCCAGTTCAACAATGCCGTTGACGTTTCTATCATTCACCTTGTTCCAGTCCACAGCTACCCAGATACGTTTTTCTCCGTCAACCTCGGTCGAGATAGCCTGCTGTCCTTTTCTGCTGTTCTCGACTGCTTTCAGTACAATCCAAGGCTTGTTTACCTTCGCGCTGCACTTGAAGCTGCCATTGCCACGGTTGAACACATCTATATAATACGTCTGGTCGAGCATGAAATCGAACATGGGCAAGGTCAGGTTTTCATTCCAGTTGTCGGCGAAGTCGTTACCCTCTACGCTGCCCCCCATCAACGGAGCCTCATCCATAGCCACCTTCTTCATCTTCGGCAATTTGTTTTCCTTTGGCATAGACCACTTCACATAGCCGATATGTACGTCCGACATCATCCTCTTCCATTTACCGTTGGCCAAAGTATCGTTGTAATAGGCAGACAGACGTTTGTCACGTTCAAACAATTCCTTAGCTACTTCCGACCAATCGTTTGCCGATGGCCTGCCCTGATAAGCATAGTGCCTGTTTCGGGTAATGGCATTGTAAATCCTCGCCACTCCGGACGATGCCACAGTGGGATAGTAGACAAGCTGGTAATAGGCGTCGTCCAGTCCTGCAGGCAACACTTTCCTTATCGTTTCTGCTTTGGCTTCAAGTCCTTTCCAAAGCGCGTCCACCCTGTCAGCCTCACGATGATTGGAAACACTGAACACTCCGGGAGTCTGTACTTCTGCCTTACGCCAGAGATTGTACTTTGTGTATTGGGAAATGATGTCGGCAATGTCTGTCGCATACTTGTCACCAAAGTTTTGTGCAGCCCACTCCGTCATGTACGCATCCGTGTCTTCGGCTGCAATCATGTCGGGATCCCACGCATACCGCATGATGAAATCGATGGGAATCTCCTTAGGCTTGAGGTCGCCCACATTGACAATCCACAAGTCGTCTATACCCGTGCGGTAGGCAAGGTTAAACTGCTCACGCAGTTTCGGTATCGTAGTGTTGTTCACCCATCTGTCATTATTCGGTCCGCCGTTCATGTCGATGTGGTAGTATAATCCCATGCCTCCCTTGCGGTTCTTCTCCTTCTCCGGACCTGTGCGGCGCATGTAGCCCCAGTTGTTGTCACAGAACAGTAGCATCACATCGTCCGGAACAGTGAATCCTTTGTCATAATAGCGTTGCACCTCTGTAAAGATAGCCCACAGTTGCGGCACTTCGGACGGATCCTTGTCATATACGTTGCGGATGATTTCTCGTTGTCCGGCCACTACGTCCGCAAGGATTTTCATGTTTTCCTCGTCGCCCTTGTCGCTCATGGCCTTGTCACCGTCACCGCGCATCCCTATTGTGATGATATTTTCGTAGTTCTTGTTGCGCGTAAGCCCATCGGTAAAGAACTTGTCGAGGTTGGCTTTGTTGGTGGCGTAGTTCCATTCGCCCACTTCGTCCCTTCGCTTGGTGTACTCTTTATGGGCACGCATCATGGGTTCGTGGTGTGACGTGCCCATGACAATACCGTACATGTCAGCAACCACCGGACTTTGCGGGTCGTCCTCATTGAATGCGCTTCCCCACATTGCCGGCCAAAAGTAATTGGCTTTAAGGCGTAGCAACAGTTCGAATATATGCGCATATACTTTAGAGTTGATGCCACCAAACTTAGCCGAAGCCCAACCACCGAACGATGGCCATTCGTCGTTAATGAAAATGCCGCGATACTTCACCTTTGGCGAAGGTTGCACATAGCGTCCTGATTTGACGTAGAGCGATGCACTGTGGCGTGCTGGTACATCAGCCCACCAATACCAGGGAGACACCCCAATCTTTTCCGATATATCATAGATTCCATAGATGGTACCGCGCTTGTCACTTCCTGCAACCACCAAATTGTCTCCTACGGTCTGGATAACAAACGATTCCCATTGCCCCTTAACCTTTGACACGTCAATCCTTCCGTCCGATACAAGCTTGTCTATCAACGGGCTTTTGCCTATCGTCCCCACGATTATGGACTCCTTCACCAAAGAGTCGGCACACACCACTCTCGCTGCTGTACCCGTCACCTTGCGTATGTCGTCGCCAAGGTCTTTTGCTGCTCGTATCACTCCTTGCCAATCGTCAGGAGACACATAGATATTGGCTGTCTTGCCATTAGAAGCAATACAGAATGCGGATGATGTAGCATCGTATTGCACATATTGCGGTACGACGCTCAGATGCTTTGTCGTCACAGGATCGGCATTGACCGTAACACATAGCGCAAGTCCTAAACAGAGCGAAGCAAGCGCCCTCCTGATTGTCTTTCTCCACATAATATTAAACGTACTTTTCTTCATCTTTTTACTCTTCATTAGGTATGTTTGTTTAACTACTTTTCTTCCCTATAAGGTGTGTTTACCGGGGTTGCATAAGGAACAAGCCGGATATTGGCAATGCTGAACTGGAAAGACCTGAGTGCCTTTGCCGGATGGATTGCATCAAGCGGATAATTCACTACGGTGAAAAGAGACTGGGTATTGCTACTTTTCAATCTGTTTATCAATCCGCCTATTGTTGACGCCCTACCACCTTTCGTCAATGGGAACTCACTGAGAGGTATGGTTAAGGTGCGCCACCCGTCGGCAAAGTTCATTGGAGCATCGGGTGTCCATCCGGCAATATTGGCAGCCATCTGATCGCCTATCTTATTATGGTCTTTGTGGATACGGAAGGAGAAATAGCCGGTATTCCATTCCGGGACACCATCGCTGCTTACATAAATGTCCATCTGTATCGCCACTTCATTGCTCGGAGTGTTGGCCTTAAGCAAGCCATTACAATTATCCAAGACATGTTGGAAACGGTCGGCACCACTGAAACGGAGGTATCCTTTTTTGTCATCAGTATTAGTGGCATTCGGCCATTCAATAGGCGTATCACCAAAAAAGCTGAGCATATACTCCGGTTGTGAAGTCTTGCCGTAAAGCGAATGTCCTTCAGGCAAATCATTGGAAGCAAGAACAGAAAGATGGTCTTTTAGGGTTCCCATTTCGCTGATTGTGTATTCGAACTCCGTACCGGTATAAGGCTTAGTCCCATTATCTTTAAAGTTATTGAAGAACACACAATCCTTACAAAACATGTAGGCAGGAGAGTAGCAATAGACTCCCGCATAAGCTGAAGCAAAGCGGATGCTACTACCTTGTTTATAATCCCCTTCAGGAAGAACGAACTTTATTTCTTTCGAACCGGGAGTAAAATTTACCACCTCGACCCAACTGTCATTGCTGCAAAGCAAAAAGACCTTGTCTACAAGTTGCAGGTTATATCCGGTGACGGTAATAACCTCTCCCGTTTGAGGCAAGGTACGGTCAACATTTGTAATGCTCGGATAAGGATTGTTGGTACGAACCAATGTGCAGATGGAGTCCTTACGTCCGTTGATATCACGTATCAACAGCATTCTATTGTTTCCCGTATGAATGCCGGTAATGACAGACGCACCGGCAGCAGCTGCCACCTGGCTGGGAGTGAGCACGACCGTAGCCCCGTCAAACTCGTATGTATATTCCATGTTACAGACCGAATCACGAATGCCGCTGTCTGCATCTGTGAACCAATGGGAATATACAGCCCCTGCGTCTTCAGTTCTTTGGAACTCCACCTTGTAAGATTCCTCAAAGTAGTTGCTATTGGTCGTTCCGTAAGAAGTCTTCGCTTCCCAAACACCAAACAACTGATTGGCATCAAGAGGCTGTGTTTCTGGTAGTATTATACATTCGGCAGAAGACAGTTCCGGAAAATCCAACTCGTCGCTGCACGAAACGAATATAGGCAAGAATGCCACTAATAAATATAATAATTTGCATATTGCTTTCATAATTGCTCCATTTCTTTAAAGCCTTTGAGCTTGCTGTTTAATTAGAAAAATTAATTATGCCGGAATACAATCGCTCTACATATTCCGTTCCATCCAGGTAGCAGGACTTGGTCATCACAATCTCGGCACGTCCCTGCGCAAACTTGGCACTTTCAGGCACAATGACATGCAGGCTCTCATCGGTATTAGCCTGAGCCGGATCGAATTCACACTTTACCTTCCCGTCGAAAACAAGCGGCAAGTAAACTTCCGTTGCGCCACTCAGGTTCTTTCCTGTAATAGTAAGCGTACTGCCCGGCACAAGCACGATAGAAGAAAAGCCGGTTCCTGCCAAACCGGAGCTAAGTTGCGGTTTCTCACTTGTGCTTTTTACGTAAAACGGTTCGTAAACAGCTTCGTTTCTGCCAACTTTTACTTTCAAAGAAGTCTCGCCATTGTCCCACATTGTAGCTACATTCACCGGAAGCCTTACAATGATACTCCTATCCGTATTATAAGCATGTGTTCCTGTCATACCGGTTAAATCAATCTCGGTGCCATTCACTATAACCGCATTCGCTCCCGAAAGTCCGGAACCCCTCAAACTTATTGTTTGTCCGGGATAGACACATTCCATTTG
>ERZ860264.1163-NODE-1163-length-19387-cov-5.997983_pt1 | contig 19387 bp, 12 predicted proteins | sample MGYA00509980_ERZ860264 | MGnify/ENA primary metagenome ERZ860264 (study PRJEB30046, sample SAMN00715212) | human gut metagenome | study: EMG produced TPA metagenomics assembly of the A metagenome-wide association study of gut microbiota in type 2... | reverse complement strand
CAAAATATTTTCGCGATTATTTTATGAACTTTTTTACAATACGCTGATTGTCAGCGCTATATTTTTTTCGGAAAATTCGGGAGCAAATTGAATAATCAGGACAATACGGGTAATCGGAGCGATTACAGATATCGGGAAAATGCTGTTTGAGCATAAAAACAGAGCCTGAATATATAAATCGACAGCCCCGGTGCGGCCGGAGCTGTCGATTTAGTGTTATCGGAAGATTACTTTTTCGGGGCTTTGAGCGCAGGTGCCTGCATATCCTCCGCAGAGAACTCTCCGAAGCTGCCTTTATAAGTACCGGTAATCTTATGGCCGGCATTGTCAACCAGGTCAAAGTCAAGCTGGCGGAAGTCTCCCACAGTGGAGATAGTGACCGTGCCGCCCGCTATGGGAGCGAGTACACTCTGTACGCCTTCGGAATCGGCAGATGAGAGGTCGGACATCCAGGAGAGGGATATTTCGCCACCGGGTGTCACCGCGCCTTTGAGGCCGGTACCGGAGGTGAGTCCGTTGTTGATGGTGTATGTGCCGTCCTGCAGAGTCTCGGCATCGGTGAGGACATGAATCTGCAAGTAGTCATAGTTGGCATAGGCGGGGTCGGTGACATAAATCTCGTACCATGTGAGGCCGGGGACTATATATCCGTCATTTTTAAATGCGAAAGCCATCTGGCCCTTGTCAAGGTCAAGTTTATAGTCTTCGGTAAGGGTAGACACTGCAAGAAGCTCGGCAGAGTTGTCGCAAAAATTATGTACATCGGGTTCGCCGGAGAATGTGCCGTGGAAGTGAACGCCCGGAATGTCGGTATCCATGTCAAAGACGAAGGTCTGTCCGTCATCAGAGACCGTGAGTGTGCCGGAGGTGAGCAGCGCGCGCTTGGTGGTGCCATCCTGAGAAGTGTATGTGACGTAAGCATCGGCAGGGCTGATTATACCCCACAAGTCAACCATACGGCCATACTGCCAGGTGAACGGGATGTTGAAGTAGCTGTTAAGGTTTCGGGTCTCGACAGTGTAGACGCCGTCGGTCACAGACTGATTCGGATTGGTGACATCCTCTCTCTTGGGCATATAGATAGGGATATTGAGCCAATAGCCCTCCACCTGCACAAGTCCGTCGGTAGAGAATGAGCCGTTATAGAGCTGGAGCATCATGTCTGTGCAGAAAGGATAGAACCAGTTGGCGTAGAATCGGCCCTGACAGCCGGTGAACTCAACATTGATATCCTCGGTGAACTTGTCGCTCTCGAGATTAGAGAGCGCGAACTTGAGGGGACCGTTGTACTGGAGGTTTACGGTCTCGCCGGTAAGAAGAGTGACCTCCATGCGGATGTCATATTCGGAACCGGAGCGACGCACATCTATTGAACCGTCGGCGAGAACCTGAGTGGAAATGCCTTCGGAGCCCTCTTCGAGACGCAGATAGAGACCGGATTTAGTGATGTCCCACTTCATGGACTCGGGCCCCTGTGCGGGAAGATAATATCCCAAGGGCAGCTCGGCATTGAGGCGGTCAGCGCTCTGGGGTGCATAAAGAGTGGCGTCAATCTCCACACCGCCCACTATCGCAGGCTCATTGTCCGCGCCGATGGGGCAAGTGGCCAGGCGGAGCTTGTATACGCCCAAGTCCTCCTGAGTGCGGTATTCAGCCTGGTAGACATACTCCGCAGGATTATAGGCGGGAGCGTCGGCAAAGGTTATTTTGGAGACATCGGCGGTCTCGTAGGTATGTTTCTGTCCGTCGGTGGTAGTGACGGTTACCTTATAACTCTGGGCGTTTAGGCAGAGCGCCGCCGCGCAGAGAAGGGTTGTCAATATGCTTTTTTTCATGACTTAAACATTTTAACGGATGAATTTGAAAGTTTTGCCGGGCATGTTGACGATGTAAACGCCGGCGGCGAGGTCAGCCAAAGAAAGGGCTACGGAGCCATCGGAATCAGCCATAGCGACAGCCAAGAGAGCGCCGTCGACATTGTAGATGTTCACGTCATCGCCTGCCTGCAGACCGGAAACGGTCAGGAGGTCGCGGGTGAGATTGACCACAATGTGGTCCGCGTCCACATCCTTGACAGAGGAGGTGTAAGTGGAGAAGACGATGTTGACAACGTCGGCCATGGGGTACCGGACAGAAGTCTCGGAGGCATCTGTAATCAGCAGGTCGGCCTCGTCGAAAGTGATGACTGGATTCGAAGCGAATCGGAATTCCACTTTAGAGTCGTCCTTGGTGTTGAGGATAAAAGAATTCAGTTCCTCAGCCTTGAGGGTGACAGCGGCGGCTATGAGCAGCAGGGCCGTCAGTATATATTTTTTCATTGTTTCTAAATAATTAAGATGTGAGCGAATTATTCGGAGAGGTATGTGATTTCACCGGTGTACATGATGTCCACTCTGCGGCCATCCTCAAGATAGAGAGACACGCTTGTGTTGGCGGGGAATACGAAAGCGGAGCTTCCGGTTGTGGCCTTGACATTGGTGTAAGGCGAGTAGACTTCAACACTTGTATTCTCGCCGATGGTGTTAGGCGCTCCGGTTGTGGCATAGCTGTACATACCTGTGGGGATAGTAGTGTCGGAGGGATTGACGAAGAAATCCACACGGGCTTCTATGGAATAGTCGGCATCGGCAAAGAGGATACGTATCTGACCGGGAGCCGCGTCATTGACATTCACCTGTTTTGCGGAATTAGCCTTGTAAACCACATACTTGCCATATTTGGAAAGCAGACCTGTCCATGTACCTTTGAGCGCAGAACCGTCGGAGAGCACCAGGTCGACAGCGATAATGTATTGGTCGTTGCCGTCAAGGGTCACGGTCATTGTTCCGGAAGCGGGCTTGAGAGATGCGCCGCCCTTTACTACAGTAGAATAGCCTATGTTGATTTCCCAGGGATTAGAAGTGGAGGCCACTGTGTAAGTTCCGGGCTGAAGGTAGACGGCATCGGTAGGACCGTACACGTCAAGCGATAACTGAGGGTCATTCTCACCGCCGTTCAATTTGAGCTCGACATTGCCGTTACTGTATACAACTGGAGTACATGAAGTGTATGTGATTTCTTCTACTTCGGCAGGAAGGTAGGTCACCTCGCCGTTGAAGGAGATGTTGACGGTACGGCCATCCTCCAGGTCAAGAGCCAGATTAATGGAACCGGGGCGGACGAAGACGACACTGCCGGCCTTGGCCTTGGATGAAGTAGAGGGGTTATATAAGTCGACGGAAGTATCCGGACCGATGGTGCCGGGAGTCTTGTCTTCCGAGAAACTATAATTAGTGTCGACAGGCAACGTGGCGGTACCTGGCTCAAGATAGAAGTCGACCGTGGACTCGAAAGTATAATCGGAGTCGTTGAAGCGGAGGCGCATCTGGCCGGGGACGGATGCGTCAGCGCGGAGTTCTATCTGCTGGGCCTTGTTGGCGGTGAGCATTAAAATGCGGCCATATTTAGGCAGCAGGCCTGTCCATGAACCGTGCATGACGCGACCGTCGGAGAGGGTGAAATTCATGGTTATGGCGTATGCGCCCTCGGCGTTTTCAGTGACATCCATCGTACCGGAAGCAATCCCCAACGTGGTGTCGTCAACCGTGGCGTTTGTGTAATTGCCGGTCTGAATACTGAAGGGGGAGTTATCGGCAGACACATTGTAAGTGCCGGTATGAAGATAAACGGCATCCTGAGGTCCGTATACGTCAAGCAGCACCTTGTAGCCCTCGTCATTGCTGAATGTTATGCCGGCATTGCCACCTCCGTATACACTCACTTCAGTCTGCGTGAAAGTGGTGTTGATAGAATCGTCAGAGCCTTCCAGATACTTTATCTGACCGTTGAAAGCGATATTCGCGGTGCGGCCGTCCTCCAGGTCAAGACAGATAGTGAGGGCGCCGTCGCGCATGAATGCGAAACCATCCTTGGCGTTGCCTACAGAACTCTTGAAGTCGGGACTGGAGAAATTAATCTCGCAGAGACCTCCTATGGAGCCGGCTGTCTTGTCGGCGGAATAGGGGTAGTTGCCTTCGGGAATAGTGACGGAGCCGGGTTCAAGGTAGAAGTCGACCGTAGCCTCGAAATAGTTCTCGCCGCTGAGGCGGATACGCATCTGACCGGCTTCGGGGGAGTTGAGCTCAACCTGCGAGGCCTGGGAGGCGGTGAGGTTCATAATCTTGCCGTAACCGGGAATCAGACCTGCCCAATGACCGTTTATGACACGGCCATCCTCCAGGTCGAAGGCGAAGGTGATGTCGTATGCGCCTTCCATACCTTCCTCCACGGTCATCCGGCCGCCTACGATAGGGGTCTGCACGGTCTCCTCATACACATAAGTGTAGGAGGGGTCGGTCTTGATATACATTTCAGAACCAGAAGCGGCCACATCATATACACCGGTCTCAAGATAGAGAGCCTGGGAGGTGCCGTACAGGTCAAGGTGTACAATAGGGAGGCCGTCGCCTCGGAAATCCAGTTCAGCGTTGCCGTTGCCGTAAGCCTCGGCTGTGAGGGTGGTGAATTCCATAGGCTCCACAACCTCCTTGTCAGAGAATGTTATTTCCTGCACATAGTCGGTATTGAACTTGTGGGATACACCTTGCTTGTCAAGAATCGTCACTGTCTGCGCGTTGAGGGCCGGAATGCCGATAGCGCAAAGCAGTGCGAGCGGTAAGAGATGCTTCATATATTTAATTAATTAGTGATGGATAACCTATAATCGGGTAATGTAGGTGACTCTCCAAAGGGAAGTATTGAGGCAAATTGTGTGTTTGCAAAAGTTCAAGGGCGAAATTACGAAAAAAAATCGGTATTTACAAGAAAAAACTGCCATACCACACACTTTTTTCATATATTATTCCGAATCTGTCTGTTCAGACTCTCCGAAAAGGGAAACAGCCGGGGCCACAGGGCAATAAAGGACGGGAGCGATTCGTTAATTGTGTATGCGAAGTCGGGCTTATAGATTAGGCGTGTACGGGCTGCTGGCGGCTGTTCTGCTGGCGGCCGTAGGCTGTTCCGCGAACAAGAACACAGCCGCCTCGCGTCGCTGGCAGGAGTTCACCACCCGCTACAATGTGTACTACAACGGCTCCGAACACTACAATGAGCAACTCAAGGAGATGGAGAAGAAGTACCAGGACGACTATACCCGGCGTGTGCTGATGCACCCGGCCGAGGCATTGTCCGACCCCAAGATGCCCAAGCCCTCCGGAGACTTCAAGCGCACCATAGAGAAGATGCAGAAGGCCATCCAGCTGCACTCCATAACCAAGAAGCCCAAGAAACGCACCTCCTCGCCCAAGGACAAGGCCTTCCGCGCCCGCGAAGAGTTCAACCCCTTCCTGCACAACGCCTGGCTGATGATGGGCCGCGCGCAATACCTCAACGGCGACTTCCTGGGCGCAGCTTCCACGTTCTTCTACATTTCCCGTCACTTCAAGTGGCTGCCCGAAGTGGTGGACGAGGCCAAGCTGTGGCAAGTGCGTTCCTACCTGGCGATGGACTGGCTCTACGAGGCCGAAAACATCCTGGCACACATACATCGCGACAAGCTGAAGACATCCAGGCTGCAAGAGCTGTATGACTTCTGCGAGGCCGACTATCTCGTACGCTCCGACAAAGGGCTTGAAGCCGTGCCTTTCCTGGAGCGTGCGGCAAAGAAGGCCAAGGGAAGCCAGAAGAACAGGATATACTTCCTGCTGGGTCAGGTGCTGAGGGACCATGGAGACAAGGCCCAGGCATACCGTGCTTTCGCCAAGGCCGGCAGCGGCTCCGGCACCGACTACCGCACCAAATTCAACGCCCGTATAGCCCAGAGCGAGGTGTTCTCCGGCTCAAATATCAAGGGAGAAGTAAAGGCCCTTAAAACTATGGCCCGCTACCAGCGCAACAAGGAATACCTGGACCAGATATTCTACGCTATCGGCAACCTCTACCTGAGCCGCAAGGACACCGCGCAGGCACAGGAGAACTACGCCCTGGCCATAGAGAAATCCGTGAACGGGGGTATCACCAAAGCTCTGCCGCAGATAGCCCTCGGCGCCCTGTATTACAGACAGCATGACTACGTGAAGGCGCAGCCGCTATATTCCGAAGCGGTGCCGCAACTGCCCGAGACATATCCGGACTATAAAGAGTTGAAACGCCGTTCCGACGTGCTTGACGAACTGGCCACTTACAGCGGCAACGTGCAGCTCCAGGACTCTCTACTCACCCTCTCCGGCATGAGCGCGGAGGAGCAGCGAAAGGTATGCGAGCGCCTGGCCGAAGAGTATGTCAAGAAACAGAAAGAGGCCGAGGAGGAGGCCAGACGCCAGGAAGCGTTGGCCGAAGCCAACGCCCTGGGCGCCGCAAACTCCGCAGGCAAGGACCAGACCACCCAGTTCACAATGAACTCCGACAAGTCCTGGTACTTCTACAACACGCAGGCCAAGAACGCGGGCAAGACCGAGTTCCAACGCCGCTGGGGCGCCCGCAAGAACGAAGACGACTGGCGACGTCGCAACAAAAACACTTTCTCTTTCGAAGACTCCGGCTCCGACTCCGACGAGGAGCAGACAGAGGGCGAGGAAGGATTGCCCGCCGACTCTGTCAGTGCCGAAGAGAAAGCAGCCCTCGAAGCCCAGAACGACCCCGGCAAGCCTGAATATTACCTGAAAAATATTCCCAAAACGGAACAGGAGATAAAGAACGCCAACGACATAATACAGGAGGGCCTATATAATATAGGTGTAATCCTGAAGGACAAGCTGGAGGATTTCGACGAGTCGCGCAGCACTTTCAACGAACTCGACACCCGCTATCCGGACAACATCTACCGTCTGGACGCATATTACAACCTCTACCTGATGGATGTGCGCCAAGACCGGACGGCACAGGCGGAGCATTACCGGCAGCTGATAGTGACCGAGTTCCCGGACAGTCCCTACGGCAAGGCCATGCAGGACCCGGAATATTTCAACAATCTCAGGCGCATGGACCAGGTGCAGGAAGAAAAGTATGAGCAAGCCTACGCCGCCTATCTGGGCAACGACAACGAGCGTGTGCATCGCCTAACCGCAGAGATGGAGAAGGACTATCCCCTCTCCAAGGTCCTTCCTAAATTCGTGTTCATCGACGCCCTGTCCTACGTCACCGACAGGCAGGAAGACAAATTCAAGGAACGTCTGACGGAGCTGCTGGAGAAATGGCCCGAAACGGACATGACCTCCATGGCCTCGGACATGTTGGGCTATCTGAAGGCCGGACGCAAACTCAACTCCGGCGGCGGCAACACCCGAGCCATGCTCTGGGAGACACGCCTGACCACCGACGAGTCCGCCGCAACCCCGGGAGGCACACCGGCCAAGTTTGACCTTGACCCGAACAAACCGCAACTCCTCGTACTCGCCTTCCCGCTGGATTCCATCAACCCCAATCAGTTGCTCTTCGAGGTGGCCCGTCACAACTTCTCCTCGTTTGTGGTCAAGGACTTCGACCTGGAACAGATGAATTTCGGAAATGTGGGCCTGCTCATTATCAAGGGCTTCGCCAACATGAAAGAACTGGAGCACTACCGCACGGTAATGGCCCGCGACAAAGACCTCGTACTCGCCCCGGAAGTACGTCCGATAATGATTAGCGACGCCAACTTCAAGCTCCTTCTGCAGGAAGGACGCTCCTTCGAGGAATATTTCCGATTCGAGGAAAAAGCAGCCGAGGAAGGAGAGGGTCCCCTGCCGGAAGTCGAAGAAACCCAATCAGACCCGGCCTCTGAAAACGCCGAAGCCACCGACAATACCCCTGAGGCCCCCGAGGTTCCGGAAGTTCCCGAGAATACACCCGAGTACCCCGAGAACCCGGAAAACACTTCCGAAGTTCCGGGAAATACCCCGGAATCCCCTGAGAATACAGAAAACTCCGAAAAATAAGCTTTTTACCGATGAAGAAATTTATTCACGCGCTGCTGACCGGCTTATGTGTCACCCTGCCCTTCGGGGTCAGGGGCGAGACCGCCGTGCCCGGACAGTGGCGACTCCACAATACTTTCGACTCCTACTTCCAAGAAACAATAGACACTCCCGGACACGTGTATCTGCTGGCCCTGGCCCAGCGGGTAAATTCCAGCTCACAGTTCTGGTCGCAGATACACGGCCAGCTATTCGTCCTGGATAAGGAGAGCGGCGAAGTGACGGGCTATAACGCCTCCAATTATCTTAAACGCAACGAGATACTGGACATAGCATATAATCCGGAGCGACGCTATCTGCTGATTGTCCATGACGACTACACCATAGCCCTGCTGGACGACGACGGCAACCTGCGCGTAATCCCGGGCCTTGCCTCCTCTACCCTGAACTCCTCCAAGAACGTAAACCACATAACATTCGACCCGGAGCGCAAGCGTGCCTATCTGGCCACCGACTTCGGGTACATAGTCGTGGACGACGAGAAAGCCGTGATACCCGAATCGCGAATCTACAACGCCAAGGTAAACAGCCTGGGCCGTGTGGGCGACAAGTTGGTGATGGGACGCGACGAAGGCCTCTTCACCTCTCCTCTCTCCGACCGCCATACGTCTCTTGACTCCTGGACTCCGGTAGCCCCGGAGTTTTCCGGCATCTCGGGCGTACTGCCCCTTACCGACAGCACCTTCGGCATAACCCACTCCAAAGGTGTGGGTCTCGGCACCTTCGGTCAGGACGGCGCTCTCGCCACCAAGAGCCTGTCCGACCAGGTGTACACATACGTCACCGACAACCGCGACGGCTACCTGCTGCTGCGCTGGGGCATGGCTACCCAGCTAAACCGAAAAGGCCGACTGCAGACCGCCTATACCGAAAAGGTGGGCGGCCCCGATGCGCGGTACGCCAGCTGGGATTTCCGCGACTTCTACTACCCTGTGGCCCGGAAAGGGTTGCAACGCTCCCGCTATCTCGGCAATTACCAATGGGAACAAGGCGAGGAGTATCCGGTCGACGCCCCGCGCCCTACCGGTGTCTTCAGCCTTGACTATTCCGACAAAGCCGGTATGCTGGCCGGTAACGAGACGCATAACCTCATATACCCATATTCCGACAACACCAGCTATCCCGGGCTGGTATCCGGTTATAAGTCCGGCAGCTGGACCTCCTACGGCACCGACGCCTCCGACAGCCAATTGGCGAAATATATGCACAACACATACGGACCCGTAGTCGACCCGCTCGAACCACAGTATATGTGGTTGGGAAGCCGTAACGCCGGTCTGTTCCGCGTAAACATGGAGGACCGCTCCATAGAGCTTTTCTCCCACCCGGAGCATGAAGCCTCCGGACTGAAGGGATTCCACAGCCTGTTCCCCACCTCCGTCAGCTGGAAAGAACGTTGTCTTGTATCCGCCATCTCCTTCGATGCGGAGGGCAACCTGTGGTGTCACTTCAACCCCTCCCATGCGGAAGCCGGCGCCACCCCTCTTTACTGCTGGCCCGCCAAAGAGCGCCTGGCCGGACACACATCCGCCTTCAAGGCCGTTCCGGCCAAGGGGTATGTCTATGACTACGAGAATTACCGCCTTGCGGCGGCCAAGACTCCCCAGAGCCGTGGCACTCTCGTTTTCGCCTCCGCCTCCATGTATCAGAAGCCTCTGCACGTATTTTATTACGGCCCATCCGTGGAGGACACCTCGGACGACCGCCTGTTCTCCTTTACCAGCTTCGCCGACCAGGACGGCACCGCAGTGCCGTACATCCACATCAACGCAATCTACGAGGACCCCGCCACCGGCTACTTCTGGATTGGCACGGATACCGGTGTCTTTTACTTCTCCCCTATCGAGGCGGCCCGCACCGGAGGCTCCGTGCTGCATGTACGACGTCCTAAAGTGGCACGCGGCGACGGCACCAATCTGGCCGACTATCTGCTCTCCGGCGCCGACGTGATGACCATAGCCTCCGACGGAGCAGGCCGCAAATGGTTCGGGACCAACGGAGGCGGAATACTCATATCCTCGGGAGACGGCACCCGGGTCATAGACCAGTTCACAGAAGAAAACTCCATGCTCCCCTCTGACAATGTCTACTCCATAGGTTTCGACCCCACCGGCAACGCCGTGTGGATAGGAGGCGCCCGACAGACCTCAACATACTTCTGCGACGCCACCCCGGCGGCAGAAGACTATTCCGAAGTCCTGGCCTTCCCCAACCCGGTGCGCCCGGAACATTCAGGGCCGGTGACCATCCAGGGCCTCATGGACGATTCCCTGGTCAAGATTGTGGATGCCTCAGGTTCCCTGGTATGCGAGTTAGGCACATCCAACGGCGGTATGGCCCAATGGGACCTCACCGATATGAAGGGGCGTCCAGTAGGTGCCGGCGTCTATTACATCCTCTCCTCCACCTCCGCCGAGGCCCAGGGCTCGAAAGGGAACAGTACGAAAATACTGGTCATCAGGTGATTTTCACACATTTTCAGACTCCCTGACCGGCAAAATATCGGCCGGCTGCGACTTTTCCGGGTCCGCAGCCGGCTTTGCCATGTTTACGAATCAATAATTTTTATTAATTTTGCGGTGCGGTTCCGCGCCCCGGCGAATGGGACTCACCTAACTGACTCTGAATTATATCTGAATTATATATGGCACTAAAATGCGGCATAGTAGGGTTGCCCAACGTGGGCAAATCCACCCTCTTCAACTGTCTGAGCAACGCCAAGGCTCAGTCGGCCAATTTCCCTTTCTGTACTATCGAGCCCAATGTGGGCGTCATCACCGTTCCGGACGAGAGACTCAACCGCCTGGTGGAAATGTGTTCCCCCAAGAGCGTCGTTCCGGCCACTGTGGAAATAGTGGACATAGCCGGTCTGGTGAAAGGGGCCTCCAAGGGCGAGGGACTCGGAAACAAATTCCTGGCCAACATACGCGAGACAGATGCCATTATCCATGTGCTACGCTGCTTTGACGATGAAAACATCACTCATGTAGACGGCGACATAGACCCTGTGCGCGACAAGGAAATCATCGATATGGAGCTGCAGCTCAAAGACCTGGAGACAGTGGAAAACCGCCTGGCCAAGACTCAGAAGCAGGCCCAGACCGGCGGTGACAAAGCCGCCAAGATGCAAGTCGGCGTGCTTCAGGCCTACCGCGACGCCCTGCTTGAGGGCAAGAGCGCCCGCACCGTCTCCTTCGAGGGCAAGGACGAGCAGAAATTCGCCCGCGAGCTGTTCCTCCTCACCGCCAAACCGGTGCTGTATGTCTGCAACGTGGACGACACTGCGGCCGCGTCCGGCAACGCCTACGTGGAAGCGGTGCGCAAGGCCGTGGAAGGCGAGGGCGCCGAGATACTTATAGTCGCAGCCCGCACCGAGTCCGAGATAGCCGAGCTGGAAAGCTACGAAGAGCGCCAGGAGTTCCTCAACGACATGGGCCTCGAGGAGAGCGGCGTGAGCCGGCTCATACGCTCGGCCTACGCCCTGCTGGACCTCCAGACATTCTTCACCGCCGGACCCGACGAAGTGCGCGCCTGGACTTACATTCGCGGCTCCAAAGCACCCCAGTGCGCAGGTATCATCCACACCGACTTCGAGAAAGGCTTCATCCGTGCCGAGGTCATCAAGTATGACGACTACGTCACTCTTGGCGGCGAGACCCCGGTACGCGAAGCCGGAAAGCTGGGCGTGGAGGGCAAGGACTATGTGGTGCAGGACGGCGACATCATGCACTTCCGCTTCAATGTCTGAACATACCCCCCGCCTGAACGGCAAACCCTATAAAAGATTCAAAATAACCAATTATAATTATCAACCATGAAAAAGTACATCGCTATGGCCGCTATGGCCGCCCTGTGCGCTCCTCTGGCCCTCGCCGACAAGGCTCAGCCCGAGAATCCTGACTCCACAGGCTTTACTTTCACCGACATCAAGGTAGTGAAGACCACACCCGTCAGAGACCAGAACAAGTCCGGTACATGCTGGTGCTTCGCCACCACCTCATTCCTTGAGGACGAACTTCTGCGCAAGACCGGAAAGGAGTATGACCTTTCCGAGATGTTCACCGTCTACCACTGCTATAAGGACAAGGCCAGGAAATACCAGCGCATGGGCGGTACCATCAACTTCGCCCAGGGCGGTTCCGCTCTCGATGTTCCCTACGTATGGGCCACATACGGCGTTGTGCCCGAGAGCGTATACGCAGGCCTCGAATACGGCGAAGCCAAGCACGACCACTACGAGATGGCCGACATACTGACCGCATATATGCAGGCCATAACCAAGCCCGGCCGTAAGAAACTTTCCCCCGCATGGCAGGCCGGCCTCGAGGGTATCCTCCAGGCTTACCTGGGCAAGCTCCCCGAGTCCTTCACATACGAGGGCAAGACTTACACTCCCCAATCCTTCGCCAAGAGCCTCCCTCTTGACATGAACGACTACGTTTCCGTGACTTCCTGGACCCACCACCCCTTCTACACATGGTTCCCCATGGAAGTAGCCGACAACTGGCTTTGGGAAAAATCCTGGAACGTACCCATGGAGGAGATGAAGGCTATCGTCGACAACGCTCTGGAGAAAGGTTATCCCGTGGTATGGAGCGCCGACGTTTCCGAACCCGGCTTCAAGTGGAACAAGGGCTACGCCCTTCTCCCCGAGGCCAAGGACGCCAAGGACCTGGAAGGCACCGAACTCTCCCGCTGGGTGAAACTCTCCGACAAGGACCGCGAGGCCGAGAAGTACGAAATCACCGGTCCCTGCAAGGAGCAGAAAGTAACTCAGGAAAGCCGTCAGGCCGGCCTTGACAATCTCGAGACCACCGACGACCACGGCATGGTGCTGGTAGGTATCGCCAAAGACCAGGAAGGAAACCGCTACTACAAGGTACAGAACTCCTGGGACACCAACCAGATTTACGACGGTTTCTTCTACGTTTCCGAACCTTATTTCCTGGCCAAGACCATGGGCGTGTACCTGAACAAAGAGGCTCTGCCAAAAGAGAGTGCCAAAAAACTCCGCTGATGACGCCTTGCGCCTGAGAACAGAGGCAATCCGTCTCCCGACATCGCCCCTGTTTTAGTCAGAACCTGAAAACCAAGGGTCCGCGACAGAATTTGCATCTTGTCGCGGACCCTTGCGGTGTGTAATGCCGGATGCCGCACCAGGGTCTCCGGCATCCGTTTAAAGAAAAAACGCCTCCGGTTGCGACAATTCCCCTTCGGATTTGTTCTTCCTATAAACAAAACACCACACACCGCACGTATATGTCAGTACAATTCGCAACCGACAAGACCATAAAGAACTACGTAAGTTCAAGCAATGTCCTTATCGCCGCCACCATTCTCGCGCTGATAGTGGTGAACCTCCCGTTCACCCGCGACATCTACGACAGCCTCTGGAATCATGAGATAGCCCTTCAGGTAGGAGGATTCAACCTTTTCTCCCACCACGGAGAGTCGATGTCGATAATGGCATTTATCAACGACGCCCTGATGGCCCTATTCTTCTTCTCCGTAGGACTTGAAATCAAAAGAGAAGTGCTGGTAGGCGAACTGTCCTCGTTCCGAAACGCCCTGCTGCCCATACTGGGCGCCATAGGCGGAATGGCCATACCCGTTCTCTTCTACTTCCTTATGGCAAGAGGCACGGACTACGCCGGCGGAGCCGCCATTCCCATGGCCACCGACATAGCCTTCTCCCTCGGAGTCCTCACCTTTCTCGGCAGCAGGGTACCCGTAGGTCTGAAAGTATTCCTCACCACCCTTGCCGTAGTGGACGACATAGGAGGCATAATCGTGATAGCCCTCTTCTACAGCGCCTCTATCGACACGACCCTGCTCCTCTACGCCGCGATTATCCTTCTTGCGCTCTGGACCGGAGGCAAACTCGGCATGCAGAGCAAACTGTTTTACATCTTCTTGGGCGCATTCGTCTGGTTCTTCTTCCTCAACGCGGGAATACATCCCACGATAGCAGGCGTGCTCGTGGCCTTCTGCGTACCGGCCAAGCCAGTGTTCGCACCCGTCAGATACGTCAGGACAATCAGGAGAAACATAGGCTATTTCGCCCATGACAAAGACGACAGCCTCGTGTCGAGGACAATCCTCAGCAAAGACCAAATAAACTGGCTGAAAGAGATAGAATCCGCTTCCGACAAAGTAATATCTCCACTTCAGGACATGGAGGACTCGCTTCACCCTATGGTAAACTACATCATCATTCCGCTCTTTGCCTTCGCCAACGCCGGAATCTTTTTCGGAGACATGTCCTTAAACCAGCTTTTCCACGGTATAGCGCCGGCAATCATGATTGCCCTTATACTGGGCAAGTTTATCGGTATATTCTCCTTCTCGGCCATCGCCATACGGTTGAATTGGGCGCCGATGCCCAAAGGCGCTTCATGGACGAGCCTCGCCTCCGTAGCTCTGCTCGGCGGAATAGGATTCACCGTCTCCCTCTTCATAGCCGACCTTTCTTTCGGTGGCTCCACCCCACACGCCTTGGCTCTGCTCAACGATGCCAAATTAGGAATTCTTGTAGGCTCGGTAACAGCCGGTCTGTTAGGCTGGGGATTCCTTCACCTGACCCTGCCCAAAAAGACAAAAGGGGAAGATAGTCCGCGACACTGACCGACAGAGCGCGTATATAATGTCCCGTTGAAAAAACCACAAATATATCTCATTGATTATCAGACGTTTACCCCCCCCCGAAATTTGCCGAAAAGATTTTATCGCTTGTAAATACGGTTTAAATTGCCTAACTTTACGCCGGTCATTCCATCAGGAAAGTAGGGTTTACGAAGTTCGTCAGCCGCTATCTGCCTTAAAAAACTATTTAAATTTAACTTCAGTTTACAAAAACAAATCTCTCTTTCCGAAATATTGATTTCGTGTTAAATTTAAACATTTTACAAGGGCCTTGACAATCGGATATCTAAAAAACGTACACTTTTATTTTTAAATTCAAAAAACATGAGTAAATTTCGACGAAACTTGCGAAGTCTGTGTATGGCCGCAGCCATGACGATGACAACCGGTCTATACGCGCAGACCGGTACCCTCACCATTGACGTGAAGGACATTACGCCTACCGACGCGACGGTAACAATCACGCCCTCCAGCGATGACCTCAAATACTACTGGGGCATGAGCGACAAGACCGTGTTCGAGAACAACGGCGGCGCGGACAAGGCTATTGAAAACCGCATCAATATCTGGAAATCAACCGCCTCCTACTACGATGACGGTACCACCTGGCAGGAAATGATGTACTACGACCTCAAGAGCGGCCCGACCGACGAATCCGTAACCGAAAGATTCGACTTCTACCCTGACACCGACTATGTGGTCTACGCTTTCGGTATGGATGCCGAAGGTAATGTATCGGCACCCCTCGTCCTAAAAGAGTTTACGAACAAGGCGCCCTCCTTCACCGGCACCCTCGCCATTGAAGTGACGGACAAAGAGGCGATGGACGCGACCGTGGTTGTGACTCCCGCACCCGCCGACCTCACATATTACTGGGGCATGAGTACAAAGACCAAGTTCGAAGCCGACGGCGGCGTAGACAAGGCAGTTGAAAACCGCATAAACATCTGGAAAGCGAGTGCCTCCTACTACGATGACACCACCTGGCAGGAAATGATGTCCTACGACCTCAAGAACGGCGAGACAAGTGAAAAACTCTCGGAAAGATTTGACCTGACTCCCGCTACCGACTACGTAATCTACGGTTTCGGCATCAGCGCCGAGGGCGAGCAGACGACTCCCGTCGTCACCGCCGACTTCTCCACTGTCTCCGGCACAGCTTCAGACAATACCTTCACCATCGGCCTCGTTTCCGTCCAGCCCGACAACACCGGCCGCATGAACGTGAAGGTCAACGTAGCTCCCGCCAATGCAGACACATATACCGTCCGTCTGGTAGAGAAAAAGTACCTCGTCAACTACGACATGACTCCCGGCTCCGAAGGCGAGAAGAATTTCATCAACGACTTCATGCTGTATCAGCTCACCGACAACTACATATACAGCGGCGAGCAGACACTCTCCTACACCGGTTGCACAGCCGATGCCGATTACGGCGTATACGTTATCGGCGTGGATGCCAACAAAGCCGCCTCCACGGCTCTCGCATCCCTCGGCTTCAAGACAGTCCGCTTCCCTGAACGCTACATCGAACTGTCCGTGACCGACATCACCCCCATGAACGCCCACATAAAGGTGACACCCTCCGACCCCGAAATGCACTACTATATCGACATCGCACCCACAAAACTCGTCGAGGAAAAGGGCGGTGTGGAAATTATCCCCGAGAAATTCATCATCGACTGGTGGAAATTCATCGCCGATATGTACGAGGATACCAAATGGCAGGATTTGATTCCTCTGCAGACACGCACGGGAGACCTGGATACGACCGTAGCCGACCTTGTGGCGGAAGGTATTCTGAGCAATCAGTACTGGAACGAGGACTGGACACTCTACGCCGTCGGATTCAGCCTGGATGGCGAGATAATCACCGAGACCGCCGTGGTCGACTACTCCGCTCCCGCACCCGCACAGAGCGACATGACATTCATTATCGAGCCCGTGTCCTGCGTCAAAGACGATTCCACAAGCGCCATGGAGCCCTACACCGCCACCATAGACATAATTCCCTCCCGCACCGACGAAGAGTTTAAAGTCAACTACACACGTACCTCGACTTACGACTCCTGGGTGAACAACGAAGACTACGGACTGAACGAATTCATCAAATCCCAGTGGCTTGAGAATGCGGTATCCTTCACCGACGCGGTCCGTCTGCAAATGCCCGGTCTCTACAGATATGCCGACTTCGAGCAGACTCCCATGACTTACACCGTATTGGTCATGGGCTGGAACGAAGGTCCCACGACCGAACCCGCCATGTACGAAGTCTCCTACACGGAAGCAGGCGTCTCCGTCACACCCGCTGACAAGCCGGTGATAATCGGCGGCGAAAACCGCATCGAGGTTTACGGCAACTGCGAGAACGTGGCTGTGTACTCCGCCACAGGAAGTGTGATGGGTGTACTCCGCAATGCCGGCGCCATCAACGTTCCCGCAGGCATCTACGTCGTAAGCTACACACACGACGGCAAGACAGAATCCGTCAAGGTAGCGGTAAAATAACCTTAGACAATCCTGAACATAAATAAAGAGGGGGCGGACACTCGGTCAGTGTCCGCCCCTCTTCATGTTCCCGTCTTTGCAGTATCCTGAAGAAGACTAAAAATTCATAAACTTCTCCTTGTTCACGATAAAACGGAGATGGGTGCCGCGTCCTATCACGGCGTCTCCCTCTCTCGCCTCGACATTGAAATAGAGCTTTTTGCCATCCACTTTCGTCAGAGTGGCCGTCGCCTCAATCTCATTGCCCATTTTGGTAGGTCTCAGATGCGAAGACTCTATGTGGCCGCCGACGGTAGTGCATCCGTCCGGCAGATGCTCGGCTACCGCGAGCATTGCGGCATTCTCCATCAGGGCCATCATGGCGGGCGTTCCGAATACCGGTAGGTCGCCGGACCCGAGTCGCAGGGCCGAGTGGCCGTCACTGACCGTAATACGGCTTGAATGTGTCAATCCTTCTTTCAGCATATCCTATCATTAAAAATTAAACCACCGCAAAATTAACTCTTTTTTTCAACAGACCGCAGGGAAGGGCCGGCAGGCGGATATGTTGTAAAACATATTTTTTAATTAGGTCAGATTAGGGTATTGTACATAAAATTTTTGTAATTTTGTGATGAATATCTGCGGCTTGACGTCCCCAGGGGGCTGTCAACAAGCCGCAAATAGTTGTGCATCAACCTAATAAATAAACCTGATATGGCAAAAGTTAAAGGAGCTATTACCGTGAACACCGTGCGCTGCAAAGGGTGCAACCTTTGCGTGGTGGCCTGCCCGACAGACACCCTGGCGCTTTCTCCCGAGGTCAATGACCGCGGATACCATTTCGCCTACATGGCAAATCCCGACAAATGTACCGGCTGCTGCTCGTGCGCCTGGGTATGTCCCGACGCCTGCATCGAAGTGTACCGCGTAAAAGTTGACTAATCTAATTAACCATCCCAACACACATTTCCCTAAGGATATGAAAGAAGAAGTAAGACTTATGAAGGGCAACGAGGCCATCGCGCACGCAGCCATCCGCTACGGGTTTGACGGCTATTTCGGTTACCCCATCACCCCCCAGTCAGAAGTGCTTGAGACACTTGAAGAACTGATGCCGTGGGAAACCACCGGCATGACCGTGCTGCAGGCCGAGTCCGAGCTGCACGCCATCAACATGGTATACGGCGGCGCCTCTTCCGGCAAAGCCGTTATGACATCATCTTCCTCTCCCGGTGTCAGCCTGAAGCAGGAGGGTATCTCATATATAGCGGCCGCCGAGCTGCCCGCCCTCATTCTCAACGTAATGCGCGGAGGCCCCGGCCTCGGCACAATCCAGCCCTCCCAGGCCGACTATTTCCAGGCCTGCAAGGGTGGCGGCCACGGCGACTATCACCTGATTGTCCTGGCCCCCGCCACCGTTCAGGAAATGGTAGACTTCGTGGGCCTCGGCATGGATTTGGCCTTCAAGTACACCAACCCCGCCATGATTCTCGCCGACGGTATCGTAGGCCAGATGATGGAGAAGGTAGTCCTGCCCGAACAGCGTCCCCGCCGCACCGAGGAGGAAATCCGCAAGCAGTGCCCCTGGGCCGCCAATGGCCGCAAGGGTCTCCGCAAGCGCAACGTAGTAACCTCTCTTGAGTTGGAAAGCTCCCGCATGGAGGTAATCAACGAGCGTCTGCAGGCACGCTACGCCGAGATAGCCAAGAACGAGACCCGTTGGGAAGAAATCGACACCGAGGATGCGGACTACCTGCTTATCGCTTTCGGTACCGTGGCCCGTATCTGCGCCAAGGCCAAGGAGATGGCCGCCAAGGAAGGCATCAAGGTCGGCATCGTGCGTCCCATCACACTGTGGCCCTTCCCCTACGAGGCTATTCAGAAAGCCGCCGAAGGCAAGAAAGGCATCCTGTGCGTAGAGCTCAACGCCGGCCAGATGATCGAGGATGTGCGCCTCGCCGTACACGACAACCTTCCCGTTGAGCACTTCGGACGTCTCGGCGGTATCATACCCAGCCCCGACGAAGTACTCAAGGCCCTCAAAGAGAAAATCATTAAATAACTAACCCTCTGAATCTCACCAATGGAAATCAATGATATAATCCGCGAGGAAAACAAGGTCTACTGCAAGCCCGAGCTCCTCGAAGAAGTACACATGCACTACTGCCCCGGGTGTTCACACGGAGTAATCCACAAATTAGTGGCCGAAGTGATAGCCGAGATGGGGCTTACAGAGCGCACCGTAGGTGTCAGCCCCGTGGGCTGCGCCGTGTTCGCTTACAACTATATAGATGTCGACTGGGTAGAGGCCGCCCACGGTC
>ERZ860264.1158-NODE-1158-length-19444-cov-5.482800_pt1 | contig 19444 bp, 16 predicted proteins | sample MGYA00509980_ERZ860264 | MGnify/ENA primary metagenome ERZ860264 (study PRJEB30046, sample SAMN00715212) | human gut metagenome | study: EMG produced TPA metagenomics assembly of the A metagenome-wide association study of gut microbiota in type 2... | reverse complement strand
AGCGTGTAGGGAGCGATAGCGAGTCTCATCAGCCGGGAAATTTGGGGAATTGTCCGAAGTCGGGGTCGCGTTTTTCCAGGAATGCGTTTTTGCCTTCCTGCGCTTCGTCCATCAGGTAATACATAAGTGTAGCGTCGCCGGCAAACTCCATGAGACCGCGCTGACCGTCCAGCTCGGCGTTGAGCGCGCGCTTAATCATGCGAATGGCGAGGGGTGAGCGTTTCAGAATTATCTTGGCCCACTCCATGGTTGTCTCTTCCAGTCTGTCAAAGGGTACCACCTTGTTCACCATACCCATTTCTTCAGCCTCTTTGGCGGTATATTGCTGGCAGAGGAACCATATTTCGCGCACTTTCTTCTGGCCGACGCAGCGAGCCAGGTAAGAGCTGCCGAAGCCGGCGTCGAAACTGCCGACTTTAGGTCCTGTCTGGCCGAACTTGGCGTTTTCGGAGGCAATCGTCAGGTCGCAGACCACGTGCAGCACATGGCCGCCACCTATGGCATACCCGTTGACCATGGCTATGACCGGTTTCGGTATGGAGCGTATGGCCTTGTGCAGGTCAAGTACATTCAGACGGGGTATGCCGTCAGCATCTATGTATCCGCCGGAACCCTTTACGTTCTGGTCGCCGCCTGAGCAAAAAGCCTTATCGCCGGCACCGGTGAGTATGATTACCCCTATGTCGGGACGTTCACGGCAGATAGTCATTGCGTCCAGCATCTCGAAATTGGTCTGCGGACGGAAAGCATTGTAGACTTTCGGACGGTTGATGGTAATCTTGGCCACGCCGTCGCAGTAATCGAAGAGTATGTCTTCGTACTCTTTTATGGTTTTCCAGTTATACATGGGTATATTTGTTTGTTTGGTATTATTTAAAGTATTCGGATAGAGTCCGTGCGCTGATGTCCGGGTCTACAACCACTTCCATAATGGATGGCCTCAGAGAGGGTGCGAATAAATCAGGAAGTGAGGCCTTCAGGGCCCGCTCGGAAGCACAATGGAAATAATTGAATCCGTAAGCCTTTGCCAGCCCGGCTAACGGGAGTACCGGGGGAACGCTGAAATAGTGTTCGCGGCAAGGGAGTCTGGAGGTCGAGGGTATGAACCGGAATATCTCGCCACCTCCGTTGTTGATTACAATTATTTTCAAATCGGGGCTTACAAAGGAACAGGCCAGCGCACCTATGTCGTAGGCCATGCTCATGTCGCCGGTAATCAGCAGGGTGGGATTGGCATATTGCATAGCCGCTCCCAAAGCGGTGGATGTGGAGCCATCTATGCCGGAGACTCCTCTGTTGCAGTATGAGGCATGTATATCCCGGTTGCTGAAGAGTTGTGCGTATCGAATGGCTGTGCCGTTGGAGAGCTGTAGGTTTACCTTTGAAGGTATGTGACTCATGATATAGTCGAAAGCGCGCAGGGCGCTCCACTGGGCATCGGCTATCTTGGCGTCATGGCGGTTGGATGCCCTCACCGCAGCCTCACGCCAGGTCTCGGCATAGGTGCCGGAGGGGTGCTGACGGCAGAGCGCGTTGGCGAAATGAGGAAGGAAAATCTCGGGACGTGTCTCGATGACGCGCGTCAGCTTCATAAACGGGTCGGCGAGGCGGTCGCGCCGGTAAGCCACAGACCAGTTCTCGCAATGGTCCAGGGAGCGCAGGAAAGCCTTTGCCTTGCGGCTGACAAGCGCGCCGCCAAAGGATATGACTATATCCGGTCTATAGGCTTCATCCTCCGGGTCAATGGCCAGGAGCGTACGGTCAATGCAATGCACGATGCCGGGAATATGTATATTGGCCACTGACTCGGCCCATACGGCTACATTGGGGAGATGACTGAGTACGGCTATGGCGCGGTTGATGCGGTTGGAGGGAGGATATTGTCCGGCCACTATAAGGATGCGTTTGTCTGCGGCTGCGGCTGTCAGTCTCTTTATAGCCTCCGGGGGAAGACAACTGTCGGTGTCGGTGGCGCAGACAGTGCGCTGTGCGGCTATCGGGGTATGTGAGGAGGTCAGCGGCTCGCGGAAGTGCATATTGATATGGACGGGACCGGGACGTCCGTCAATACTTGTGAGGTAAGCGTCGTTTGCCGTGCGGTTGGCGTACCAGCAGAGCGTTTCGTCGTCAGCGGAGAAGTCGGGAATGTCGAAGGATGCCTTCACATAATTGCGCAACGCCTCGAACTGACGCAGAGTCTGACTGTCATCCTGGTCTATCCACTCCGAGGGCCTGTCTGCGGAGACGACAATCAGCGGAATCCCCTGATAGTATGCTTCGGCCACAGCGGGCGCATAGTTCAGCAGGGCGGTGCCGGATGTGCAGCAGAGCAATACGGGCCTTCGGCTGACCTGAGCCATGCCCAGGGCTATGAAAGCGGCGCTACGCTCGTCGATTACCGGGTACTTCGATATTGTACGCTCATCGTCCAGGGCAAGGATGAAGGGGGCGTTGCGGCTTCCGGGGGAGATTACCGCGTCGCGTAGTCCTTGGGCCGCCAGTACTGAGGCTACTGTCTGACAAGAAGGTTTGGCTTTCATATTTGCCGGAGTTTAGCGTGTTTTGCCGGAGGGCCTGAAGCCGAGCAGAAAGGCTGATGTGTCCATCCGCTTTTTGCCCTGAAGCTGCAGTGATGTTATTTCGTAGGGAGCGTCGGCACACATCACCGCCAATCGTTTGGGTGTGGCTATGATTGTGCCCGGCTCAATGCCCGGCTGTGTCAGGTCGTCGGCCCGGTGCCCGGAGAATACCTTAAGCATCAGCTCTTTGCCGTTTGAGTCCGCGATATGTGTATGGGCCGCGGGATAAGGGGATAGGCCGCGTACATGGTTTCGGACCTGTTCCACCGGAAGCGTCCAGTCTATGGCGCAGGTTTCCGTGAATATTTTGGGAGCGCTCACATACTCGCCTTCGGGCTGCGGATGAGTCTCCACTTTGCCGTCACCGGCTATTATGTCTTCCACTGTCTTGAGGGTCATTTCGGCACCGAGGAGCATCAGTCTGTCATGTACGCTTCCTGCATCCTCGTCATCGGCTATGTCAATGGCTTTCTGTGCAATCATGTCGCCCGTGTCTATGTCGTGTTTGAGGAAGAAAGTGGTGACGCCGGTCTGCTTCTCACCGTTCATCACCGCCCTGTTGATGGGGGCTGCGCCCCTGTATCTGGGAAGCAGGGAGGCGTGAAGATTGAAAGTGCCGAGGCCGGGCATTTGCCAGACCTGCCGGGGAAGCATCCTGAAGGCTATGACGATGAAGAGGTCGGCGCCTATGGCTTGCAGGCGCGACACGAACTCCGGGTCTTTGAGGTTGGTGGGCTGAAGCACCTCCAGTCCATGCTCCAAGGCATATCGTTTCACCGGACTTTGCAGCAGCTTGTGTCCACGTCCGGCCACCTTGTCCGGCATCGTGACTACGGCCGCCACGTCAAAGCCGCCGGTCACCAGTCTGTCCAGGCTCGCCACGGCAAATTCCGGAGTGCCGAGGAATACTATTTTCAGGTCTTGCTTTTTCATTTTATTCGGTTTTAGGGGGCGGCGTCAGTCATCCACATAGTGGCGGAGCACACGCCGGTAGGAATTGAATATCTTGGACTTGGAGACAAAGCCCACATACTTGCCATTGTCCGTGACGGGAAGGTTCCACGCATTTGTGCGGTCAAAGGTCTTCATCACCTTGTCCATGGGGTCGTTTATGTCTATTCTGGCCGGTGGCATTGACATGAATTTCTGCACGTGCATCTTATTGTAGAGGTCCGGCCGGAACATAATGTTGCGGATGTCGTCAAGGAGTACGACTCCCTTGAGTTTTCCCTCGCTGTCCACCACCGGGAAGAGGTTGCGTGACGAAGTGGCTATCACGTCCACCATCCCTTTCAGACTCATGTCCGGAGTCACTGATTTGAAGTCTGTCTCTATCACATTGTCCACTTTCAGGAGTGTGAGTACAGCCTTGTCCTTGTGGTGGGTGAGCAGTTCGCCGCGTTTGGCCAGACGGCGGGTATAGATGCTGTACGGGTCAAAGACAACCACAGTGCCGTAGGCCAGCGCGGACACAATCAGCAGCGGCAGGAAGAGGTCATAGCCTCCGGTCATCTCGGCAGTGAGGAAGATGGCCATAAGCGGCGCGTGCATGACTCCGCTCATCACTCCGGCCATGCCCATAAGGGTGAAATTCTTGTTGGAGATTTCTATGCCGAGGTCCAGGTGATTGAGTACATAAGCGAACAGGAATCCGGCCATGGCGCCCACATATAGCGAGGGCGCGAATGTACCGCCCACGCCTCCGGCGCCGTTGGTGGCGGAGGTGGCGAAAGCCTTGCATAGGACTATGCAGCCTATATAGACGGCTATGAACCAAATGCTGTCTCGGTCCACATAGAAGAAGGAACCGTCCACAATGGCCGCGCTGTTGCCGTCCAGCAGATAGTTGATGGCTACATAGCCCTCGCCATAGAGCGGGGGGAAAAGGAATATGAGCACGGCGAGGATTACGCCTCCGAGCCCTATCTTGTACGGACGGTTTTTTATGCGGCCGAACATATTCTCCATCATGCCTATAACCTTTGTGAAGTACAGAGAGATGAATCCGGTGAATATGCCGAGCAAGACTACATAAGGTATTTTGCTGGTCAGGAAGTCTTCGCTCTGAGAGAAGAAAAACTCGGCCGAATACCCCTCGAAGATGTATGCCACCGTGGCGGCGGAGATGGATGAGAACAGCAGCGGCATGACAGTGGTGCCCGTAAGGTCAAGCATCAGAACCTCGAGGGTGAAAAGCATACCTGCGATAGGGGCACGGAATATGCCGGCTATACCTGCTGCCGCGCCGCATCCCACAAGGAGCATGAGGACACGTGGCGACATACGGAACGCCTGGCCTATGTTGGAGCCTATGGCCGCGCCTGTGTACACTATCGGACCCTCGGCTCCCACAGAACCGCCGAAGCCTATGGTCACGGACGAGGCGATTATGGAGGTGTACATGTTGTGGCGCTTTAGCCGCGACTTGCGTTGCGATATGGCATACAGCACTTTGGTCACTCCGTGAGAGATATTGTCTTTAACCAGATACCGGACATACAGGGTGACGATTATTATGCCGATCATAGGCAGCACCAGGTAGGGCCAGTTGGCCGAGGTCAGGCTCAGGTGGGCCGTCAGGGTGCCGGATATGGAGTGTATCAGGAATTTTAGAAGCAGGGCCGCGAAGCCGCACGTTACGCCGACAAGCAATGCCAGAATGATGAGGAAGCTCTTCTCGCTTATATGCTTCTCCCGCCAGTCTACCACTGCCAGCCATCTGGTGTGCCATTTGCCTGAATGTTCCTTGTATGCCATGTGGTGTTCTTAAAGTCCTCGGCCTTTGAATACGGTCTTGAGGGTATAGATAAGTATCTTGATGTCTACGGAGACAGACATGTTTGAAATATAAATGAGGTCATAGCGCAGACGCCTTACCATCTCGTCCACATGGGAGGCGTATCCGTATTTGACCATTCCCCAGGAAGTGATGCCGGGGCGCACAAGGTGAACCAAGGTGTAGGATGGCTCGCGCTCCATTATCTGGCGTATGAAGAAGCGTCTCTCCGGACGGGGACCCACCAGCGACATATCGCCGCGCAGCACATTCCAGAACTGCGGCAGTTCGTCTATGCGGTATTTGCGCAGCACGGCGCCGAGAGGGGTGACACGCGGGTCATTCTCACAGGACAGGCGGGGACCGTCGGCCTCTGCATCGGTGCGCATTGTGCGGAATTTGTAAATCCTGAAGGGACGGCGCCGGTAGCCTATGCGCTCTTGGGAAAAGAAAGCCGGTCCCGGGGAGCTGCGTTTCACCATAAACGCTATAGCAGCCATAGGGAGGGCCAGAAGAACCAGTGCCAAGGCAGATACGGATATGTCCAATAGACGCTTGGCGTTTTTTGTAAATTCGCTGACATTGGCCGACGAGGCGTCGATATACGGCTCTTCGTAGATGCTTTGCAGGCGTATGTTGCTGTTTAGCGCGGACACGGAGTCCGGAGTGATTTTCAGCGGGATTTCCAGGGGGATAAGCAGGTGTATGCGGTGCAGTGTCTCTTCCTCGTGTCGGGTGCCGCACAGCACTATTTCCTGCGGGTTCGCTTGGCTGTCAGGAGCAAGAAGCTCCTCGGGGGTGTAGACTTTTTCTCCCTTCGGGAAGTCCTCGGGATTTCCCTCCATGCAAACATATCCGGCGAAGTTCTGGCCGGTGTGAACGCTGTTTTTCTTGATTTTGGAGGCAATGTCGGGAGCTGTTTCCGGAGACCCGGCTACCATGACGTTATATTGCTCTTTGCCGTTGCGGAAGCGGGAAAACATGGCTCCTGTCACTATCCAGCGCCCTGTATAGCATAGTGCTGTCAATATGACGTAGAGGGTGAGCAGCAGGATTATATTTGTGGCACGCACAGAGGTGGCCTGGTTGGTGAGCAGCGCGAAGTATATGAGCAGTGTGTTGGCTATCTGCGTGAGCGCTGTGGTGAAAAATTCCTGAATACGGGAACGTTGCAGGGGCTCGTTGTAATACCCGGACAGGGCGAAAATGCCTGTCATGAGTATGGGCAGCACTATTTGCTCCACCAGCAATACTCGGGAAGTGAGGAAGACTCCAAGGGAGACGAAGCCTATGTTCTCGGAGGGAAGGCTGTAGAAGCGCAGAATGTCAAACAGCAGTATGGCGATGTTGGAGGTGACCAAATCGACTGCTACATATTTTAATCTTTGCCCTGCCTTGCTTATCATTTGTCTGTGTGCTTATTTCCGCAATATTCTGAATACTCCGCCTTTTGAGATTTTGATTATGGAGGAGGGCTTGCGAGGAGTGTCGTCTTCGCGCCGGTAATCTGCGACATAATCGGCCTTGTCTACTATTTCGGGAGCGATTTCGTGGAAGAATGCGGGGGAGGGGGCGCTGCTTACATTTGCCGATGTGGAGACGATGGGCTTCGGGAAAGACCGCAGCAAATCCTGACAGAACTTATCCTTGGGGATACGGATACCCACTGAGCCATCTTCGGCTATCAGATTGTGCGCCAGGCCTACGGCTCCGTCAAATATTACAGTGACAGGGTCTACGGCTTCCCGCATCAGCTGGAATGTGATTTCTTCGGGGTCATACACATACCGCTCCACCTGTGCCTCGTCGCGCATCAGCGTAAGCATGGATTTGCTTTCAGAGCGTCGCTTTATGGCGTATATCTTAGCTACGGCTTCGGCGTCGGTGGCGTCGCATCCCAGTCCCCATACGGTGTCGGTAGGGTAGAGTATCACTCCGCCGTGGCGCAAAGTCTCGGCAGCCCGGCGCACATCCTCGCGGTATGGGTCTGTTATATTATTATCCTTGTTTTTCATTTTGCTGCAAATATACAAATAAAATCGGGATTTGAACCATACTCCGGCTGTTTCATTCGGGAAGTTCGTCACATTCTTTGAGCCACAGTGCCGGAGAGGCGTCGGAGGGCATTCGCCAGTCGCCTCGCGGAGAGAGGCAGATAGACCCTACTTTAGGACCGTCCGGCATACATGAACGTTTGAATTGTTGCGTGAAGAAGCGGCGATAGAACTCTTTTAGCCAATGCTTTATGAACGCTGGCGTATAAGTGCCGCTGAAAGCTATACAGGCGAGCATATACACCTTGCGCGGACGGAAGCCACGGCGTAGTGTGTTGTAGAGGAAAAAGTCGTGTAGAGAATAAGGACCTACCAGGTCTTCGGTTCTTTGACTTATCTGGCCGTCGGCAGTGGCGGGTATGAGTTCCGGACTTACCGGTGTGTCGATTATGTCGCGAAGCACCCGGGCCAACTCTTTGTCGTCGGCAGTCTCGGCAAACCAGGCTACGAGGTGACGCACAAGTGTTTTGGGTACCGATGTATTGACTCCGTACATTGACATGTGGTCTCCGTTGTATGTACACCAGCCCAGGGCGAGTTCGCTCAAGTCACCTGTTCCGAGTACCATTCCGTGGTGTTGTCCGGAGACATCCATGAGTATCTGAGTGCGCTCGCGGGCCTGTGAGTTCTCATAGGTGAGGTCGTGGACCGATATGTCGTGACCTATGTCCTCGAAATGGAGCGTGACGGCATTTTTTATGCTGATTTCCAGAAACGTGGCGCCCAAGAGTTCAATCAGTTCCACAGCGTTGTCGTATGTGCGGCCGGTGGTGCCGAAGCCAGGCATAGTCACTCCGATTATGTTGGCGGACGGCAGCCCGAGACGCTTGAAGGCCGTGGCGGCCACGAGGATTGCGAGTGTGGAATCCAGACCGCCGGACACCCCCACTGTAATGGACTTCATGCCGGTGGCCCGCAGACGCTGCATCAGTCCTTCGGCCTGGATGTCGATTATTTCCTCGCAACGCTTTTTACGTCTGTAGGGATTGGCGGGCACGAATGGGTCGGTGGTGATATGGCGCTTGAGGCGCAGGTCCTCATCCGCACCTGTCCGGGCGGATGTGCGGACTATACGGTAATTTGGAATCGGTGCTGTGGTTGCGTTGTCCGCATAGCTTACATGGAGCATACGGTCATGTTCCAGGGATTCTGCGTCCACATCCGCATATTCAAGCATCTCTTCGGCAGTAAAACGCTGCGCATGGGTCATCTGTGTTCCGTTCTCGGAAACTATGGCATTGCCGGCGTACACCACATCTGTCGTGGATTCGCCCACCCCTGCGGAGGCGTAGACATATCCTGCAATTAATGAGGCGGAACGTGAGCTGATAAGGCTTTGCAGGTAGTCGTGTTTCGCGGCCAGCTCATTGGAGGCGGAGAGGTTGGCTATCAGCTTGGCGCCGCCCAGACATGCGAATGTGGATGGAGGTAACGGCGCCCATAGGTCTTCGCATATCTCCACACCTGTCAGTACGCCGTCTATGTCAAAGAGCAGGTCAGTGCCGAAGGGAACTTCATGGCCATTGATATTTACTGTCAGTCCGCTTCTCAGAGAAGCCGCGGATGTGAACCAGCGTTTCTCGTAGAACTCGGAATAGTTGGGTATGCAGGTCTTGGGTACAATGCCGTTTGTTTTCCCCCCGGAGACTATCGCGGCACAATTGAAGAGAGCGTTGCCATATCTGACAGGGAGTCCCACGGCCACAGCCATATCAGGCCATGAGGCGCTGGCAAGCGCCACCTGCTTAAGCCCTTCCAGCGCTTTCTGCTGCAACTCCTGCTGCATGAACAGGTCCGCACACGTGTAGGCGGTGATGCAGAGTTCGGGGAAGACCAATAGCTTTACACCCTGTTCGTTGGCTTTCTCGGCCAAGGCTATGATGCGTTTTGTGTTGGTCTCTGTGTCGGCTATCGAGACATGGGGCACCGCGGCACCCACACGTATGTATCCGTATCGGTTCATGTTTGTCTATTTTTCCACAAAATTAACAAATTCGTGCCACGTGCCAAAATAATTATGCAATTAACGCCCCCTCCCTGCCGTTATGCAGATAGACCCGATATTACGTGTATCGTTAAACAGCCTCTTAAACATGGACTACAGACCCCTTGTCTCGGTAATGATTCCCTTCCATAATGCCGCAGGCACTCTGCAAAGGTGCCTGAACTCTGTCTTGGCGCTTTCTTACCGTCCGCTCGAAATTATTTTAGTGGACGATGCTTCCACTGACGGAGGTGCGGATATGATTAAAGCATATATTGAGGAAAATAAGGATTTAAATCTAAGAATCAGGATATTGACTCATGCCGTTAATAAGGGGGTGGCAGCGGCGCGGGACCTTGCTTTAAGTGAGGCTGAAGGGGAGTATATCACAGCAGTGGATGCCGATGATTTTATTGATCCGCAGGCCATAGACGAATACGTGAAAGCCACTGACGGAGGCCGGGCGGATATTGTGGCGGCCGGTGTAGTCTACGAATATGAAGGCCGTCAGGTCCCCAAGTCGTTTAAGCGAGGGGAGCGACTGTCTCTGGATGAGGTGCGGATAGATTCCCTGCATTTTTTGCTCACCAACAAACTTATGCGGACCCGCTTGTTGCGCTCTGTGACACCCTTTATACCGGGTCAGAACTGCTGGGAGGACCTGGGAGCTGTCAGCCGGATGCTGGCTATAGGTGCTGAAACGGTGGTCTTGTCCGATGCCTTTTACCACTATGTGCAGGAAAACGAGGGTTCTCTCACCGGCTCGGACCCGGACAAGATTCTGCACCAGCACATAGCCGTGGCCGCTTCCCTTGAGGATTGGCTGTCTCGCAGGGGACTTGCCGGCCGCAACAGACAGTTCCTTACTTACCTGAAATTCATTGCCAAAGTCAAGTGGCTGCGTAATCCGGCGGAGCTGAGGCGTCATCCTATTCGCAGGCTGCGCTCATGGCGGGATACATTCCAGGAGGTGAACGCCCATATAATGGGGTTGAGGAAGGTGAAACTCCGATACCGTCTCATATTTAAGACAGCACACATTTTGAGCCGATTCGTGTGATTTGAAAACCTCCCACTTCGGGATTTGCTTTTATAACAAATAATTGTTAACTTTGCCCTTGATTTCAAGAACATAATATGGGATTATTTAAGAAGCTATTTTCGCGAGAAAAGAAGGAAAAACTCGACTCCGGTCTGCAGAAGACCAAGGAGGGAATGTGGAGTAAGATTACCCGTGCCGTAGCTGGCAAAAGCAAGGTGGACGACGACGTGCTCGACCGGCTTGAGGAGGTCTTCGTTACCAGCGATGTGGGTGTGGACACTACAGTCAAGATTATCAAGCGGATAGAAGAACGTGTAGCCCGCGATAAATATGTAAATTCGGCGGAGCTTAACAGGCTCCTCTGTGAAGAGATAGAAGCATTGTTGGCCGAGAACAAGGAAGGGGAATCCGTGGATGACGATTTCCGCGTTTCCGCCACTCAGGTTCCCGGAGACCCCTACGTGATAATGGTAGTGGGGGTGAACGGCGTCGGCAAGACCACCACTATCGGCAAACTGGCCTATCAGTTCAAGAAAGCCGGATACAAGGTAGTGCTCGGAGCGGCCGATACGTTCCGTGCCGCCGCCGTGGAGCAGCTTGACATCTGGGCTGAACGTGTGGGCGTGCCTATCGTCAAGCAGAAAATGGGCAGTGACCCCGCCGCCGTGGCTTACGACACCCTGGCGCATGCCAAGGCCGAAGGCGCAGATGTGGTGATAATCGACACGGCCGGACGTCTTCACAATAAGGTGGGTCTGATGAACGAGCTTACCAAAATCAAGAACGTGATGAAACGCATAGTGCCTGACGCTCCTCAGGAGGTGCTTCTTGTTCTGGACGGTTCTACAGGCCAGAACGCCTTTGAGCAGGCACGTCAGTTTGTGGCCGCCACCGAGGTGAACCAATTGGCCGTCACCAAACTTGACGGCTCGGCCAAGGGTGGTGTGGTAATCGGCATTTCCGACCAGTTCAAGATTCCAGTGAAATATATAGGCATAGGCGAAGGCATGGAAGACCTCCAGCTTTTCCGCCGTGACGAGTTCGTGAAATCGCTTTTCTCCGCCGAGGACCTGAAATAACGGATGCAGCCGGGTAGAATAGATATTGTCACTATGGGTTGCTCCAAGAACCTGGTTGACTCGGAGCGTCTGATGCGCCGTCTCCAGGCCAAGGGCTATGATATGTACCACGACAGTGCCGACGTCTGCGGTGAAGTGGTGGTAATCAACACTTGTGGCTTTATAGGCGACGCCAAGGAGGAGAGCATAAACATGATTCTGTCTGCGGCCGAAGGCAAGCAGCGAGGCCACATAGGCCGGCTGGTGGTGATGGGCTGTCTGTCCGAGCGATACATGGATGAGCTTAAGAAGGAGATTCCCGAAGTCGACAAGTGGTACGGGAAGTTTGACTGGACCGCGCTTATAGATGAGTTACCTGACCTTGCCGCCGAAGTCGATAAACCACGCGAGTGGGAGAGGGTGCTTACCCAAGCTCCTTATTCAGCCTACATTAAGATTTCCGAAGGCTGCAACCGCTTCTGTGCGTATTGCGCCATACCGCTCATCACCGGCAGACACCGTTCTCGCCCCATGGAGGATATACTTGCCGAGGTGCGGGACCTGGTGGCCGAGGGTGTCAGCGAGTTCAATATAATCGCTCAGGACCTTTCGGCATACGGCACTGATATCGGTTACAGCAATAGCCCCGCGCCGGGAGAACGAAGCGGCCTGGCGACTCTTATAGACGCCATATCCCGGATTCCCGGTGTACATTGGATAAGGCTCCATTACGCATATCCCGTCGATTTCCCCTGGGATGTCCTGAAAGTGATGAGTACACGCTCCAATGTGTGCGACTATCTTGACATAGCTTTGCAGCATATCTCTACTCCTGTTCTTGCGAATATGCGACGCCATATCGATAAGGAGCAGACCCTGGAGCTGATAGAGCGTATCCGTCGCGAGGTGCCCGGCATTCGCCTTCGCACCACCCTTATGACCGGCTTCCCCGGAGAAGGGGAGGCGGAATACCGGGAACTCGCAGACTTCGTCAAGGACATGCGTTTTGACCGTATGGGCGCTTTTTCTTATTGCGAGGAGGAAGACACTTGGGCTCAGCGACACCTTGCCGACGATATTCCGCAGGAAATAAAAGATTCACGCCGCGAGGAAATTCTCTCCCTGCAGGAAGGTATTTCGCGTTCTCTGAACCGTCGGCTTATAGGCCGGACATTCGAGATGCTGGTGGAGAGCGACGTAGATGGCGAGCTGACAGGACGTACCCAGTGGGACAGCCCAGAGGTGGACTGCCAGGTACATGTGCCCTTTAAAGAAGATACACCCCCGGCAAAACCGGGAGAATATATAAATGTGATAGGAATCGATGCAGATGCTTTCGACATTTTTGCCGAACTCGCTCACTGACCGTGAAGTGGTGGAGCTTGTTCTGGACGGAGGTCTGAACATGGCTATGTTCAGGCTTCCCGGTCAGGCTCATGCGTCTCTCTACATTTGCCGTGAGACCAGGTCCGTCAGTCCGGGCGGCATTGCCTCTGGTTTCCTTTTTGCGCCTTTCAATAATAAGGAAATACGGGTTGTGACTCCCGAATACGTACGCGCTCTCGACATCCCGGTGCCAAAGCCCCGTGCCTTCCGCGCCGCTGAGGCGGCTCCCATGCCCGAGGACTATGGCCGCCGTATCGGAACGCTCGTGAATCGGCTTGCGGAGCGAGGAGGCAAGACTGTATTCGCGGTAAGGCGCGAGCTGACTGCGGACCTTGACATATACGACACATTCATGTCTTTGGCCAATGCCTATCCGGAGGCCTTTGTCTTCTGCTGGAAGACAGCCGAATCCCCCGAGGTCTGGGCCGGCGCCACGCCGGAGATACTCGCTGCCTGCAAAGATGGCGAGTTTGTCACTATGGCGCTGGCCGGCACACGTCGCGCCGACAGCGATGATACCCCATGGGACCTCAAGAACCGGGAAGAGCAACGCATGGTCTGCGACTTCATCCTTGATGTTTGTAGTAAAGCGGGGCTTGACCCTCTGTGTGAGCCGACATATACCCATAAGGCCGGACCGGTGGAGCATATCTGCAATCTTATAAAGGTGCGGATGCCGGAAGACGCCGACCCGTTGCGGCTTGCCTGCGAACTGGCTCCTACACCGGCTGTGAGCGGTTTCCCGCGTCATGCCGCACTTGCCGACATAGCGGAGCTGGAGGGCTTCCCGCGCGAGTACTACGCCGGTTGGTGTGGCGTCGCTTCGGAGGGGGAGTGCGACCTGTACGTTACGCTCCGCTGTATGTCCATTTACCCGAAGCTACATTCTTGCCGCCTGTATGCAGGGGGCGGAATTACAGCGCGTTCCTACGCTCCGGACGAGTGGGCTGAGGTGAACGCGAAGATGCAAACTCTCTTTAACGCTATAGATTATTGAAACACAACTAATTATTAATAATTAACAACAAATTATCATGAAATTTAACACTAAAGTTCTTCTCAGTGTGGCGCTGATGGGCGGTGTAGCCTTTGGCGTTTCCGCACAGGAACACCTGAAGAGCCTGAATCCCGGTTACATCGACCCGAACACACCGGCTAAGGTAGACTTCTACAAGCATGTGAACAAAGGTTGGATGGATGCGAATCCTCTGACTCCCGAACACGCCCGTTACGGCCAGTTCAACATCCTGAACGACTCCAGCGAGATGCGTGTCAAGAACATTGTCCTGGGTCTGGCTGCTACCAAGCCCGCCCGTGGTACAGTAGCGCAGAAAGTCTCCACTCTCTACGAGCAGGCCATGGACTCCACACGCCGCAATCAGCTCGGTAATCAGCCCCTTCAGGCCGGTCTCAAGAAGATTGAATCCGCCAAGCCGGCGGATATGGAAGACCTCTTCCTGTGGATGCAGAAATATTACAGCAGCCCCTTCCTCAATGCAGGCCCCATGGAGAATATGGCTAACTCCAAGGAGTATGCCATGTATGTAAGCGGCGCAGGTCTCGGGCTGGGCGACCGTGACTACTACCTCAAGAACGACAAGCGCAACAAGGAAATCCGCGAGGCTTACAAGAAACTCATAGTCACTCAGATGATGAATGCCGGCTACTCCAAGAAGGATGCCAACCGCGTCATGAAGAACGTGATGAAGTATGAGACCCTTATGGCCGACTCCACTTGGACCCGCGAGGAAAGCCGTAATCTCCCCGCTATGTACAACCCCCGTACTATCGCACAGGTCAAGCAGCTTTATCCCGACCTTCCCTGGGACCGCTTTTTCGTGGAGACCATGGGCATCGACACTCCCGAGACCGTTATCGTTACCGAGCTTAACACCGTTAAGCAGGGCAATAACCTGTTCAAGACTCTCACAGACCGCGAGAAGAAGGACCTCTACGCATGGCAGTTCGTACGCAACGGCGCTCCCTACCTGAGCGATGCTTTCTCCGACGCCAACTTCGAGTTCAACAAGGTGATGAGCGGTGTTTCCCAGCAGCGTCCCCGCTGGAAACGCGCCCTCTCCGCTACCGAAGGCACTCTCGGCGAGGCTATCGGCGAACTCTATGTCGCTAAATACTTCCCGCCCGAAAGCAAGGAATACATGATTGGGCTTATCGAGAACCTGCGCACGGCTCTCGGCAAGCACATCATCAACCTCAACTGGATGAGCGACGAGACCAAGCTCCAGGCCATCAAGAAACTCAACGCCTTCACTGTAAAAGTGGGTTATCCCGACAAGTGGAAAGACTACTCCACAATGGACATCGACCCCGACGCCACTTACTACGACAATATGCAGGCCGCTTCCCGCTGGCACACACAGGATATGCTCTCCAAGTGGGGCAAGCCCGTCGACAAGACCGAGTGGGGCATGACTCCTCAGACCATCAACGCCTACTACAACCCCATGGCCAACGAGATTGTATTCCCCGCCGGTATTCTCCAGGCTCCTTTCTTCGACATCAACTCCTCCGACGCCGAGAACTACGGCGGTATCGGTGTGGTTATCGGCCACGAGATGACTCACGGCTTCGACGACCAGGGCTGCAACTTCGACGCTGACGGCAACATGGTCAACTGGTGGACTCCCGAGGATGCCGCCGCATTCAAGGAGAAGACAAAAGGTCTCATCGCACAGTTCGACGAAATCGAGGTTCTTCCCGGCCTCCATGCCAACGGTCAGTACACCTTAGGCGAGAACATAGCCGACCAGGGTGGCCTTAACGTGGCTTACACCGCTTTCGTCGACTCCCAGAAGAAGAAAGGTGTGGACATGAAGTCTGACGCCGCCAGGATTGACGGCTTTGACCCCGCTCAGGTATTCTACATGAACTTCGCCAACCTCTGGGCGCAGAACATCCGCGAGGCCGAGATTAAGTCCCTCACCACAGGTGACGTTCACTCTCTCGGCGAGAACCGTGTCAATGTAAGTCTCCGCAACCTGGAACCCTTCTTCAAGGCTTTCAACATCGTAGAGGGTGACCCCATGTTCCGCCCCGAGGCCGAGCGCATCATAATCTGGTAATCTCAAGACAACGTTCACATAAACGTTAACCACACAAATCAATCAGGGCTGACTCCTGCAAAGGAATCAGCCCTGATTTTGGTATTACAGCGGCCTTAGACCTCTTCTTCGGGTGCAAGCGTTGTTCCGTCTATGGAGAGGAGCGAAGCGGTCAGCGACTCCAGGTGGTCCCGGCGGATACGTAGGCGGATTTCGCAGGCGTTGTCGAATCGCTGGTCGGCTATCTGCGCCTCGCTGCGTTTAAGTACGCGCATCACGTCGTTCATGGCCAGCCAGGGGAAGCGTACGGTCAGTTCTCCCATGTCGTGTCTCTCGACTATCTCGGCCGATTCTATGGCTTCGCGTGCGGCGGCGCGGTATGCGGCTATCAATCCCGGTGTGCCTAACTTGACACCTCCGAAGTAGCGCACCACAATTATCAGTATATCAGTAAGTTCAAAGGAATTTATCTGACCTAAGATAGGCTTGCCGGCTGTGCCTGAAGGCTCTCCGTTGTCGTTGAGTTGCCATACGTCGCGTTCCGGACTAATCATGTATGCCCAGCAGACGTGGCGCGCGTCGTGGTATTTGTTCTGATATTCCTTAATCAGTTCTTTAGCCTGTTCGGGGTCCTTGACCGGGAGCGCGAAGGAGATGAAACGGCTCATCTTCTCGCGTATCAGGCCCTCTCCGGGTCGTTCTATGGTCTTGAAAGTGTCGCTCATGCCGTTGGGGTCTGTAGAGAAGCCAGCAGGTCGGCCACAATGAATGTGGAACCGCCCACATATATGAGGTCGCGGGACGCCGCAGCCTGCAGGGCGGTGCGGTAAGCCTCCGCCACAGTGGCGAAGGCTGTGCCGGATATGCCGTTGGCCGTAGCCTTCTCCATAAGTGTGTCTATGGCCATGGCCCTTGGAATCTGCGCCTCGGTCAGATAGTAGCGTGCTTCTTTAGGGAAAAGGGGGAGTATATGGTCCACATCTTTATCCGAGACGAATCCGGCAACGATGTGCATCTTCCGTCCCGGCACTTCCCGGCACAGGCGTTCCAGCTGTGCGAAGTTATATTTAAGTCCGGCCTCGTTGTGGCCGGTATCGGCGATGACAAGAGGATTCTCGCCGATGCGCATCCAGCGCCCGGCCAGACCTGTGAGGCTGCATACATTAGCGAGGCCGGTGGCTACGGATTCGTCCGAAATGTCGAGGCCGCACTCCCTGAGCATACCGATGGCACAGAGAACGGTGCGCAGGTTGGCGTGCTGGTAATCCCCTTTTAGGTCGTAAGCGAACCGTATGCCGGAAGGAAGGGTCACCGATTCCAGCGTCAAGGTGTCCGGAAGGTCCGGTATCTCCTGTGCGAAGCGGACACGGGCCCCTTCGGCGGCGGCTTTATCTGCGAACACTTTACGGATGTCACCTTCGGCCTCGCCTATTGTCACAGGTATGCCGGGCTTGATTATGCCGGCCTTTTCGGCCGCGATTCCGGGCAGAGTGTTGCCAAGAAACTGGGTATGGTCCTTGGAAATGTTCGTGATGACGCAGGCCACGGGGGTTATGATATTCGTAGAGTCGAGGCGTCCTCCCATACCCACTTCGATTACCGCGTAATCCACCTCGGCTTTCGCGAACCAGTCGAAAGCCATCATCATGGTCAGTTCGAAGAAAGAGGGGTGTCCCTGATAGCCGGAGGCGCGGAAACGCTGCACGAAGTCGGTCACGGCGGAGCGGGGGATCATCTGTCCGTTCACACGTATACGCTCGCGGAAATCCACGAGGTGCGGCGACGTGTACAGACCGGTCCTGTAACCCTGGGCCTGCAGCACGGCTGCCAGAGAGTGGGAGGTGGAACCCTTGCCGTTGGTCCCCGCCACATGGATCGAGCGGAATCTGCGGTGAGGGTGTCCGAAGCAGGCATCCAGCGCCAGCGAGGTGTCGAGTCCCGGCTTATAGGCGGCCGCGCCTATCCGCGAGAACATAGGTAATTGTCTGAAGAGCCATTCGAGGGCTTCGTCGTATTTCTGTTTTTCAGAGTCCATATATCAGGTAACCGGCTATCCCGGCTATTACGATTACAATTATGGGATGCAGCTTCACCTTATGTGAGCCGAAGGGAAGAGGAAAATACACCAACAGGAAAGCGCCAAGACAAATGCAGATGCTCGCCGCAAGCTCTTTGTCCAGTCCGTGAGGGCAGAAGTTGGCCGGGTTCATAAGCAGGATGGCGGCGGAGGCTATCAACCCCACGGTGACGGGGCGAAGTCCGGAGAATATGGCCTTGATTGTGCCGTTTTCCTTATGTGCCCTTATGAAGTGGGAGGCGTAGAGTACCAGCAGGAAGGAGGGCACCACTACCGCGAGGGTGCATAGAACCGAGCCGAGTATGCCCCACACCGGGGATGAGAACATCTCCGGGTTTGCGGTGGCAGGCGCCACATAACCTATATATGTGGCGGAGTTGATGCCTATGGGTCCCGGAGTCATCTGCGAGATGGCTACGATGTCGGTGAACATGGTCTCGCTAATCCATCCGGGGTCTACCACCGAATGTTCCACCAGGGAGAGCATCGCGTAGCCTCCGCCGAAGCCGAACAGCCCGATTTTTATATATGCCCAGATGAGTTTCAGGTAAATCATTGCCTGTCGCCTCCTTTCGCTTTGGCCTGTGCCAGTCTGCGAGCCGACCATCTGAAGTAGAGCCATCCGCCTGAAGCCCCTAATACTATGTAGACTATGGGGTTGGAGGCAAAGCCCATGTCAAGCGATATGAGTAACGCCGTGAGGATTGGAATCCATACGGTTTTCAGGGTGAGCTTCGCCGCTATGGCCGCGTTGAGTACCGGGGCGATGATAAGGGCTACGACCGCAGGACGTATGCCCATAAAGACAGAAGACAGGACACGGTTGTTTTTGATTAGGTCCGGTGTCAGGAAGACCGCTATGCAGAGTATAAGCACGAAGGAGGGGATAATGGTGCCGAGGGCTGAGATTACGGCGCCCTTGCGTGAGCGCACCTTGTCGCCTACGGCCACGGCCATGTTCACTGCAAGTATGCCGGGAAGGCTCTGAGCCAGCGCCAGCAGGTCCAGAAACTCCTCGCGTTCAATCCAGTTGTGACGGTCCACTATCTCGCGTTCAATAATTGAAATCATGGCCCACCCTCCGCCGAAAGTGAACGCGCCTATCTTCAGAAAAGAGAGGAAAAGGTCTGTCAAAGAAGGAGCGGAAGAGACACCGTTCCCGGATACGGGTATGGAATCGCGATTATCCATTTGGTTTATTTATATCTGTCTCTTAGCGTTATAGGGGCGCCCGGGATTGAGCGCCCCTATTGTCGGTCTGTGTCTGTGTTATGGGTTTTAGAGCTTGCAGTTTGTGCAGCCGCTCTTGATTTGCTTGAAGAAGTCGTTGCCCTTGTTGTCTACCAGGATGAAAGCCGGGAAATCCTCTACTTCGATTTTCCAGATAGCCTCCATGCCGAGTTCGGGATATTCGAGCAGCTCGACG
>ERZ860264.1157-NODE-1157-length-19467-cov-2.733309_pt1 | contig 19467 bp, 19 predicted proteins | sample MGYA00509980_ERZ860264 | MGnify/ENA primary metagenome ERZ860264 (study PRJEB30046, sample SAMN00715212) | human gut metagenome | study: EMG produced TPA metagenomics assembly of the A metagenome-wide association study of gut microbiota in type 2... | reverse complement strand
TGTATAAGGTCATATTCATTAAGTGCCTGTGTGAACTTTCTCCATATAGGCTTTCTGAACTTCTTGACTATGCTCCGCTCTATTTCCTTAACTCTTTCTTCACCTGAAAGCTCATTCTCTGCCTGTGCTTCCTTGACATAATTCTCGAACTTCCACTTCATATAAGCGCCCCAGCCGCCATACAGACTGTAGACCTCATAACCCATTTCTTCAAGAATATCTGCCAGATCATCACTGTGCAGACCCGTATAGCACAGAAGATATATAGGAACACTCTTATCAAACTGCTGTGTGAATTCCTCCGGTGTTTCTTCAAGCACCTTAATCAGTTCCTCCCAGTACCAATTTCTTGCTCCGGGATATGTTTCCTTCTCGAATTCCTGCTTGTCTCTTACATCAAGCAGAACCTTTTCTCTTTCATCATTCTGGTAATCAATTATTGTTTTCATCATCAACCTCTTCATCCTGCGAATCCTCAAGAATACGCAGTCCTGCCGTACTTGTAACAGGAAGTGAGAACACAATAGTTCCTGCCTTGCTGTCTACGCCGGCTTTGTCCATTATAGCACGCATAATAGCATTTTTCTGTGATGACTTTGCAACAATAAGAATTACTTCCTTCTCTGAAACAAGCGAAACTCCAAGGAACTGCTCTGCCCGTTTCATTCCAACACCCTTTCCGTGAAGCACCGTTCCACCTGTTGCACCGCCTTCTTCCGCTGCTCTCATCACCTGTGTATTATATCCATAATTAGCTATTGCAACAATAAGTTCATGTTTAGTATCCTTCAATGTGCTCTCATCTCCTTTCTTATATTCCTGTCCGTCAATTAAGAATCCCAGTTCTCTCTTACCGCCAATACTGCTTAGTGGCACTATAAATGCAATTCCCGTTCCCGGCACATCTATTCTTAACTTACTCTGCAGCCCCTTCTTAACATTTTTCCATGCATCCTCTGTAACAAGTGACATATGGATACCCTTCTCGTCATCTTCAAGTCCCAGTAAATCAAGCACATCACTTGACGCTGTTCCCCTGCCTAACGATATATTAGCTGCTTCAACATTATAATCCTTATAGCACGCAACAAAACGCGTCATATTTTTCCTGCTGCATATTGTTACCATTACATATACTTCACTCATACCCATCTACCTCTATAATTCAATAATCGCATCATCTGAAATCTCTGCAAACATATCCACAACAGGAGTAATGGCCTGTGGCACATTTTCTCTCCTGCTGTCTCTGATTCTGTATATAACACCAAGTATCTGCAAAGTTATAAGAGGTGTCATGGCAACCATGGCAACAACACCAAATGCATCAGTTACAATATTACCGCCCACTGCAAGACATGCTCCCTGTGCAAGTGGCAGTAAAAATGTAGCTGTCATCGGACCTGACGCAACTCCTCCGGAGTCAAATGCTATGGCAGTGAATATCTTAGGAACAAAAAGCGTAAGTATCAGTGCTATTCCATAGCCCGGAATGAGGAAATATAATATTGATACTCCTGTAAGCACCCTTATCATTGAAAGACCTACTGATACCGCAACACCAACAGAAAGACTTATCTGCATTGATCTGCCTGATATGCTTCCTGATGTCAGTTCTTCTACCTGATGCATAAGCACATATACCGCAGGTTCTGCCTTAACAATGAAATATCCTATTATCATGCCAATAGGGACGATAATCCATCTGAATGATAATGAAGCAAGCACTGAACCAAGATAATTACCAGCTGGAATAAATCCAACATTAGCACCTGTAAGAAAAAGTACAAGTCCAATATATGTATACACAAGTCCAACACATATCTTCATAAGTGACTTCTTATTCATCTTTGGAGCAAATATCTGAAACACTCCGAAAAATACAATTATCGGAAGAAGTGACAATGCTATTTCTTTCAGATATTTTGGTATCTCATACCAGAACAGCTTGCCAAGTTCAACAGAATCGCTCACTTCAGTAATTGCTGTTGTTGTATAATTACCCTCTGTACTATAAACCATTCCAAGAATAAGAACTGCAAGTATTGGACCGATTGAACATAATGATACAAGACCAAAACTATCATTGCCGGCATGTTTATCGTTTCTGATAGAAGAAATACCCACACCAAGAGCCATTATAAATGGTACAGTCATCGGACCGGTTGTTACTCCCCCTGAATCAAATGCAACTGCAAGAAAGCCTTTAGGAACAAACATCGCAAGTGCAAAAACAATTGCATAAAACACCAGCAGAAGCGGCGCAAGCGGTATTCCAATCAATATTCTTAAGAGTGCAGCAACAAGAAATACACCTACTCCCACTGCTACAGATAAAATAAGTACCATGTTAGGAACTGCCGCAACCTGACCCGCAAGCACCTGCAAATCCGGCTCTGAAACTGTAATTATAACTCCAAGGATAAATCCAATTGCTATAATCATCCATAATTTCTTAGTCCTTAACATACTTCCGCCAACTCTTTCACCCATTGGCGTCATGGACAATTCTGCCCCTAAAGAAAAAAACACCATGCCAATAATAACCAGCACGGCTCCAATAATAAATTCAACCAGTATACTAGGTGAAAGAGGTGCTATTGTGAAGCCAAGAAGCAACACTATAAGCATTATCGGTACTACCGCGCTGACAGACTCCTTTGTCTTTTCCTTCATCTTCTCTTTAATGACTGTATTATGGTAATTAAATTGTGTCTTAAATAATCCAGCCTTCAATAAAATCTCCCTTCGCTCTTAAAATATCAGTTTCGGGTTACATATATAATATATTAACATCTAATTGCTGCACAGGCTACTTAAAAATTTATAAAAAGTGTCCAGATTAGAACACTCTTTATAAATTGAAATGCAATATTATAAATTGCCTTTTTCTTTCTCCCTAAGCAACTCCTCATACTTTAACTGATAAGCTATCAGCCGTGGAATGTATTCTGGCGGAGTTCTTCTTGATGCCTCCCAGTCCTCTAATGTACGCACAGGAATGCCTGTGTGCTGTGAAAATTCTTTTCTAGTCATTCCAACGCTTTCTCTAAGCTGTTTTATTGTCTCTGCTATAGTCATAATATATCCCCTCTCAATGCATTTTTATTATTGTAACATTGTCTTGTATGTTACGCAATGCGTTATTTTGTCGTATGCTTTATTTCAATCAGATACTTTTCTTTTAATTTTGAGCATCTATTCTGTGCAATGATACCTTCATGCTGCAACATTAATCAATTGCCGGCTGTTCTTTCAAAATCAGTGCCACACTCTCCACATGCACCGTATGCGAGAACTGATCCACAGGCTGCACCTTAACAGTCTTGTAGCCCTTAGCCGCAAGCACACCTAAGTCACGGGCGAGTGTTGCCGAATCGCAGCTTACATACACAATACGCTCAGGCGACATCTTGACAATAGTGTCAAGAAGCGACTCGTCACAGCCCTTTCTTGGCGGGTCAACGACTACGACATCAGGAGTAATGCTCTTTCTTGCTTCCTCACGCTGAGCCTCGGTTGCAGATGTGTCTGCTGCCATCCGCGCCATTTCTTCATAAAAATGCGGTACGACCTCCTCAGCCTTTCCGACAAAGAATTCAGCATTATCAATGCCGTTAATTGCCGCATTATTCCTGGCATCCTCTATAGCCTGAGGAACAATCTCAACGCCGTATACCTTTCTTGCATTCTTGGCAAGAAACAGAGATATTGTTCCTATTCCGCAATATAAGTCCCATACAGTCTCATTGCCTGTAAGACCTGCGTATTCAAGGGCTTTTCCATACAGCTTCTCAGTCTGTCTTGGATTAACCTGAAAGAACGAAAGCGGTGATATCTGATACTTAATGTCACCGATATAATCTTCAATATAGCTTTTTCCCCACAGAGTCTCGCACTGTCTGCCAAGAATGACATTAGTGTTCTCCGTGTTGAAATTAAGCATAATTGATTTGATGCATTTGTCTGTACTTATATCTGAATCAAGCGACACTTCTGTAAGGCGCCCTACAAGCGATTCCTTTAACTTATCAGACATCTTGGTGCCGTTAATAACAAGACAGACCATTATCTCGTCTGTGTGAAAGCCTGTTCTTATAAGAACATGGCGCACAAGCCCTTTTCCGGTCTGCTCATCATATGGTGCAACACCGTTAAGCTCCATCCAGCTCTTTATTACGGCAAGAATATACTGGTTCTCGACAGCACCAATCTTACAGTCTGTACATGAGATAATAGAGTGTGTTCTTCCTGCATAGAAGCCCATCACAATACTTCCATCTTTAGCCCTTCCAACCGGATACTGCGCTTTATTTCTGTATCTGAAAGGCTCTTCCATTCCGATTGCCGGGAAATACTCATACCCTTCTATCTTACCGATTCGCTTGAGATTATCGTCAACCAGCTTTTCCTTGAATCTAAGCTGTGCCTGATAACTCATCTGCTGAATCTGGCAGCCTCCGCACTGTCTTGCGACAGGACAGGCAGGAGTCACTCTGTCAGATGAAGCCTCAATAATCTTTTCAAGCCTTGCATAGCCGTAATTTTTCTTAGCTTTAATAATCTTTGCCTCAATCTTGTCGCCGATTATCGCATCTTTAACAAAGAGGGTATATCCGTCAACCTTGCCGATACCCTCTCCTCCGGTTCCTATATCTTCAATTACAAATGTTACTTTATCATCTTTCTTAAAACTCATTAGTTGTCCTTCTTATATTAGAATCAAGCCATCTGTTATAACCAAGCCAGTCGTTGGTATCCTTGGCTTCAAGTGCTTCTCTTAGTGTCTCAAGCTTTGCGTCCATATTATCTGCCATAGATAATGCGACAGCTTCTGCTATTGACGGCTTCTTAGGTGAGCCGTACTCAAGCTCTCCGTGATGTGAAAGTATGCAGTGTCCAATCTGCATTGCAAGCATATCAGGAAATCCGTCTATCTGCTTAACCTTCTCCATAACCATCTCGTATCCGATAACAATATGTCCTAAGAAATTACCCTCATCAGTGTAATCATTCTTAGGGAATTCAGATAATTCCTTAACCTTGCCTACATCATGAAGCATTGCGCATGTTATAAGCAAATCCCTGTTAAGGAAATCATAGTTGCTGCTCATCTTGTCACATAATCTTGTGACACTTAAGCTATGCTCTAACAATCCGCCAGCAAAACCATGATGCACTGTCTTGGCTGCTGATACACATTTGAACTTCTTTGCAAATGTTTCATCTTTAAAGAAAGAATATAACAGCTGCTTCATATATGTACTCTTAACACTGTCTACATACTTCATCAGTTCTGCAAACATATTATCAATATTATATCTTGAAGATGGTACATAATCTGCTGCAACATATTCATTCTCTGATGCAATTCTTGCTCTCTCTATCTTAAACTGTAATGCTCCGTTATAGCTTGTTACCTGTCCTGTTACCGCAACATAATCATTAACATCAAATTCAGCAATTCCTCCTGAATTAAGATCCCATATCTTAGAGTCAATCTGTCCTGTCTTATCAGCAAGCATTACATTGGCATATTCCTTGCCTGTCTTAGTAAGTGCTATTGATTTTGATTTGCACAGATATACCTCTGAAATTCTCTCACCATCTTTAAGAGTCTCTATATAACGCATAAATCCTTCTGCCTCCGTTAATTAAGTTGTTTTAACTGTACACTTACTGAAAATGCTACATCTGAATAGCCATCTTTTCCCTGCCTCATAGCTGTCACATACATAGCTTCTCCATCAGCGCACTGATATAGTTTCTCACTAAACTGCTGAATTGTCAAAATACTTTGTCCATTAATTGCACTGATTACATCACCCGCCTGTAATCCTGCATAATAAGCTGGTGAGTCAATATCAATATTAGAAATGTATACACCATTTGGAAGATTATATTTTGCCGTAAGCTCATCTGTAACATTCTGGCCTGTAATTCCACAATACATAACTCCATGATGATTAATCATTGTCTCAAGCTGCCCCTTGAGGTCTGATATTCCCATAAACTTACCAGATGCTTCTGATGATGATTTTGATATTCCTACTACCTTTCCTTCTGAATTAAAAAGAATCGCGAAACCGCCTTCTGCTACAGTAATATTGGTCTCAAATATTTCATATCCGGCATCCTTAGCATACTCCGTCTTAATTCCTGCTATTGTACCATATCCGACACCCTTGACTGTTTCATATAATTTACCGGCAGCAATTACAAGGTCTCCCTGATTTACCATATATGAATTATCAAGTACAGCTATTGATAATGAATCTCTCTGTTCGCTTGTAAGTTTATTTTCACTTACACTTATTAACCCTATTCCTGTTGAATCGTCCATGCATATTATTGTAGCATCAGTCTGTACATCGTCAGAGAATTTCACAGTAAAATTACCGGCTGTTTTTAACAGTTCAGCACTTGTAAGAATAAGATAATTAGAATTAAATTCAGCTACAATCAGTCCTGCCACTTCTGTCTGGCTGTTTTCAACAGACGGAACATCTGTAACAGGCTTCTCTATATCTACCGAAACCAGACATTTCTTGACACTTTCAACTTTCGTACGGAGTGTTGTCATAGCTGCTTCATAATTTTCTTTTAAATCATTCTCAGTCAGCGTATCAGCATATTCTCCGCTTTTGGTCTCCGCAAATATATAGTTATCCTTCTGGATATACACTACATTTTTATCCTTATTCTTCTCGTCTATCTTCTTCTGAAGCATAGGATACAGAAACACCATGAACACTATTGCCGCTGCCATTATTGACACTGCAAAAAGCATAACTTTTCCTATTCTGATAAGCCACTTATATTTCTTGGCTGGATGAAGAACAACCTTTTCTGTATACAGGTCATACTTTTCCTTATCCTCTTCTTTAGTTCCCATTTCGAACTCCTTATATAATTTTTCGTCTCTTATAAATACAATTATATCATAGTTTATATTACGATTATGAACAATTTATGACTTGCATGTAAATATTTATAAGCAAAATATAGTTTTTTTACCTTAAATGCTGTAAACTTATAAAGTATGAAAAGATTGTTTTTAGTTTTTGGAGGTCTTTCGTGAATAAGAAATCTTTATCCACTTTGGAATTTTATAAAATTACCGACCAGCTTGTTTCATATGCATGCTGTGACGGAGCTAAGAAAATACTTCGTAACTTAAAGCCTATGGCTGATATAACAGACATCAACTTACGTCTCGATGAGACTAATGATGCACTTTCAAGGATTTTTCAGAAAGGCACTGTTGATTTTAGTCAGACTAAAGATATACGTGCTTCAGTTGCGAGACTTAAGGTTGGAAGCTCCCTTAATATATCAGAGCTTCTTAATATAAGTGCCCTTCTTTCATGTGCAAAGCATGTTAAGGATTATTATGAGCATCGTGAGGATTCCATATCAGGTATGCTTGAAAACCTTGCAACAATTGATGCACTTAATTCCCAGATTAAGAAATGTATTATCTCTGAAGATGAGATAAGTGATGATGCAAGTGCCAATTTAAGAAGCATCAGAAGAAGCAAATCAATAGCCAATGACAGAATTCATTCTGAACTTAACAAATTACTTAATTCTACTACTTACAGGACTTATCTTCAGGATTATGTTATTACCACAAGACAGGGACGCTACTGTCTGCCAGTTAAAGCTGAATATAAGTCAGCATTTCCTGGTATGATACATGACCAGTCATCTACCGGTTCTACACTCTTTATTGAGCCGGCAGCAGTTGTAAAGCTTAATAACGATATCCGTGAGTTAGAACTTAAGGAAGCAGCCGAGATTGAAGTAATTCTTGCCGACTTAAGTGCGAAAGCAGGGGAACATACAGAGGAGCTTCTATGCGATTATGAAATACTTGTTGAACTCGACTGTATATTTGCAAAGGCTCAGCTTGCAAGACATATGCATGCAAGCCGCCCGGTCATGAATACATCAGGAATTATCAATATTAAGAAGGGACGCCACCCTCTTATTGAACCACACACTGTAGTTCCTATTGATATCTATCTCGGAACAGATTTTAAACTTCTTATTATCACAGGCCCTAATACCGGTGGTAAGACAGTTTCTTTAAAGACAGTAGGACTTCTTACACTTATGGCACAGTCGGGTTTATTCATCCCAGCTCTTGACCATTCAGACATTGCCGTATTTAAGAATATATATGCTGATATAGGTGATGAGCAGAGTATTGAACAGAGTTTAAGTACATTTTCATCGCACATGACTAACACTGTTAAGATTCTTAAAGAAGCTGATGAAAACTGCCTTGTACTTTTTGATGAGATTGGTGCCGGAACTGACCCTACAGAAGGTGCTGCCCTTGCTATCGCAATTCTTAATGACCTTAAGATGCGCGGTGTTACAACCATGGCAACAACTCACTACAGTGAAATCAAGCTTTATGCGCTTTCTACTGAAGGTGTTGAAAATGCAAGCTGTGAGTTTGATGTTGAATCACTCCGTCCAACTTACAGGCTGCTTATAGGAATTCCGGGAAAGAGTAACGCATTTGCAATCTCTAAGAAACTCGGACTTCCTGATTATATTCTCTCTGACGCATCAGAAAGACTTAACGCGGAAGATGTACATTTTGAAGATATCGTATCTGACCTTGAGCATGCAAGAATCTCTCTTGAGAAGGAGCAGGCTGAGGTTGAAAGCTATAAGGCCGAGATTGCCTCTCTTAAAGAAAAGCTTAAGGCTAAGAATGAAAGACTTGACGAGCGGACTGACAACATTATCCGCAAAGCCAATGAACAGGCTGCTGCCATCTTAAAAGATGCAAAGGATTTCGCAGACGAAACTATCAAAGCCATGAACAAGCACGGAATGACAGTTGCTGAGCTTGAAAAGCACCGTACTGCTGTCCGTGAGAAGATGAATAAGAATCAGGCAAAGTTAAAAGTAGAGCCTGCCAAGGTTAAAGCACACAAGGCACATGATATATCTGAATTCAAGACAGGCATGCATGTAAGAGTTCTTACTATGAATGTTACCGGTACTGTTTCTGCAATTCATCCTGCCAAGAAGCAGGTTACTGTTCAGGTAGGTGCATTAAGCACTAAGATAGACATTAAGAATCTTGAAATTCTTTCAGGCTATAAAGAGCCTAAGGAAGCTCCATCCAAGGCTGCCGGCGGTTCTGGTAAGATTAAGATGAGCAAGTCAGCTGGCATATCAACTGAGATTAACCTTCTTGGCTGTACAGTGGACGAAGCTGTTGCCCGCCTTGACAAATATCTTGATGACGCTTACATTGCCAGGGTTCCACAAGTCCGTATCGTTCACGGTAAAGGAACCGGAGCATTAAGAAACGGTGTAACCGCTTATCTTCGCGGTGTTCCATATATAAAGAGCTTCCGCCTCGGTGAAATCGGTGAAGGCGATGCTGGTGTAACTATTGTTGATTTCAAATAATTATTATTGGGGGAAATTATTATGGCATCTAAACAGCGAATACTTATTGTAGATGATGATGAGAATATTGCAGAACTTATCTCACTCTATCTTACTAAGGAATGTTATGAAACAAAGATTGTATATGATGGAGAGTGTGCTCTTTCTGAAATTCCCGTATTCAAGCCTAATCTTATACTTCTGGATTTAATGCTTCCGGGCATGGACGGTTATCAGGTATGTCGTGAAGTCAGAAAGAATAATAATGTTCCTATAATCATGTTATCAGCCAAAGGCGAAACATTTGACAAAGTATTGGGACTTGAGCTTGGTGCAGATGACTATATTATCAAACCTTTCGAAACTAAAGAGATGGTTGCCCGTGTAAAGGCTGTGCTTAGAAGATATCACATGCCTCAAAGTATCGGTGTTGATTCTTCTAATGCCAAATGTGTCAATTACCCCGACCTCTCTATCAACCTCGATAATTATTCGGTTAATTATATGGGCAAAAATGTCGAGATGCCGCCTAAGGAACTTGAGCTCTTATATTTCTTAGCATCTGCTCCTAATCAGGTGTTTACAAGAGAACAGCTTCTTGACAATATATGGGGATATGAATATATCGGAGATACAAGAACCGTTGATGTACACATTAAGAGAATCCGTGAGAAAATCAAAGATCATGCCCACTGGAATATTGAAACAGTATGGGGAATTGGTTACAAGTTCGTAACTAAATAAAAAGGGCAGAACAAGGGAGGCAGACTAACATTGAAAGGATTCAGTACACTCAGCAAACACATTTTCATATATATAGCTATATGTGTAATCAGTTTTATTCTTGTATCAACAATATGCTATAAAGCAGATTATAAGCACATATACAATTATTATTCTGACAGACTGTATCTTCAGGCTAATGAAATAGCAAACGAATATGCTCTTGATTATCTTGCAGAATCCAAGCTGAGACGAATAGAACTTGAAATGAAATCATTATCCACATTTAACGACACCAGAATTATGTTCATTACTCCTTCTGGTGATGTTATTCTTGATACTAACAACAGTTCCACGGACAAGAGTAATGAGGACAGGATTTTATTCTCAATCAATGATTTTGACTATGGTGACCTCAAAGGAAAACACGATATTTTATGGGATTTTTACGGACTGTTTTCCGAACCTGCATTAAGTGTTTTTTCGCCTATCTCGAACTCCTTCGAAATTAAGGGTTATGTTGTTATTAATATACCTGAATCTGCCATCGTTGAACGCGTTTATGACACATTTAACACAAATTATCTTACACTTGCAATTGTACTTATTCTGTCATCTGCATTCCTTGTTCTATATTTCTTTCAGGTTCACAGACCTATTAAAGAAATCACAATGGCAACTAACGAATACAGTAAAGGTAATCTTTCCTACCACGTTAAACCTATGCTTAATGATGAGATTGGACGTCTTGGAATGTCTCTTGATTACATGGCTTCACAGCTTAATGAATCAGATAAATTCCAGCAGAAGTTCCTGTCTAATATATCTCACGATTTCAGATCTCCGCTTACTTCTATCAAGGGATATCTGGAAGCTATCCAGGATGGAACTATTCCACCTGAAATGCTTGATAAATATATAGGTATAATGCTTTTTGAGACCGAAAGACTCACTAAGCTGACAAGTAATATTCTTACTCTTAATGAACTCGATCCTAAGTCAGTAAGACTTGATATATCAACATTTGACCTTAATTCAATAATCAGACACACTGTTGAGACATTCGAGGGAACATGCAAGAAGAAGGGCATTAAATTCAATATTACATATGCTAACAGTGTACAGAATGTTAAGGCAGACAAGGGCAGAATCCAGCAGGTTATATATAATCTTATAGACAACGCCATTAAGTTCAGTAAAGAAAATTCTTACATATACATAACAGTCAAGGAAAAAGGCGAGAAAGCGCAGATATCCATTAAGGATACAGGCTGCGGAATTGCCAAAGAAGATATTGATAAAATCTGGGATAGATTCTATAAATCAGACTCCTCACGAGGCCGTGACAAGAAAGGCTCCGGTCTTGGTCTTTCAATAACCAAGGAAGTTATTCAGGCACATGGTGAGAATATCGATGTTGTAAGTACTGTAGGTGTCGGTACAGAATTCATATTCACACTTGAACTTGCAAAATAAAAACACACGGACATGCGTAACTTGTATGTCCGTGTGTTTTATTATTATTCCTTCCAGTTAAGTCTGTGAAGATGTCCTTCACAATTCATGTGTGAAAAATTATGCTGTCGGAGTGCTTCATAAAGAACGATTGCCACTGAATTAGAAAGATTAAGTGATCTTATATCTCCTATCATAGGAATTCTGATACATGTATCCTCATTATCGACAAGTATCTCTTCTGGTATTCCTGCACTTTCCTTTCCAAACATTATATAACAATCATCCTCGTATTGTACATCTGTATAACTTCTTGCCGCCTTCGTTGTTGCCATATATATTTTGGCTCCCGGGTTTTTTGCAAGAAAATCATCAAAATCATCATATATTCTTACATCTAATTTATCCCAATAATCAAGTCCTGCTCTTTTAAGCATTTTATCGTTAATCTTAAAACCCAATGGTTCGATAAGGTGAAGCACTGTATCCGTTGCAACACAGGTTCTTCCGATATTGCCGGTATTGGCAGGCATTTCCGGTTCATGAAGGACTATATTTAACATCTTATTTTCCTTCTTTCAATGAAATATCAAACTCGATCATTTTATCGTTATCATAAATAAGTGGTACACATATATTCTGGGCAAACGAACTTCCGATATGAAATGTTCCCTGTATTATTGAAGGTGGTGTTATATCAATAAAAACACCCTTTGTTGATAATACTGTTGCTGCATTTCCGAGAATCATATTTCCTAACTCGCTAAGTGCACTGAGTGAAAGTTCATCAAGTGCTGTTATAGGCATCATACACATCTTAGAAGCAATGTCACATGCCACATCATTATGAAATGCCAGAAGAACCTGACCTGCAATCTGACCTGTTACTCCAAGACTAATTACAATATAGTCCGAATCAAAAGATGTTGTTTTTACATATGGTTTTCCGGCCGTCAGTTTAAGTCCGCACATATCAGAAAGTACACTTGTTCCCGCTACAAGAAAAGGATTAATATATTCTATTTTCATTTGCTCTGCCATATATATTTTCTCCTGCTATTTGTTTCTTAATCTGTCAATAAATTTTTCAAGTCTTTCCATTGCTGTCTTTAAATTGCTTAATGAGCTGGCGTAGGACATTCTTAAAAATCCTTCACCACAGTCACCGAAAGCTGTTCCCGGGACAACCGCAACCTTTTCTTCCGTAAGAAATCTTGTCGCAAACTCATCCGACGTAAGTCCAAACTCTGCTATATTTGGGAAAATATAAAATGCCCCATATGGTTCAAAAACTTTAAGTCCCATACCACGGAGTTTGCTAAGCATGAATCTTCTTCGTCTGTCATACTCATTTCTCATCTCTTCAACTGCATCGTCACATTCTCTCAATGCTTCTACAGCAGCATACTGACTGTTGGTTGGTGCACACATAATAGCAAACTGATGTATCTTAAGCATCTGTTTGATTATTACTTCAGGTCCACAGGCATATCCCAGTCTCCAGCCTGTCATTGCATGGGCTTTGGAAAAACCATTAATTACTATAGTGCGTTCTTTCATTCCATCAATGGATGCGATTGAACAATGTCTTGTATTGCCGTATGAAAGTTCGGCATAAATCTCATCGGATACAACAAAGATATCCTTTTCCTTTACAACCTCGGCGATTTCCTCAAGTTCCTCTTTTGTCATAACTGCACCTGTAGGATTGTTAGGGAAGCAGAGATATATAATATCCGGTGTTTCCTTTGGAAGCTCTGGCGCAAAGTTAGTCTCTGCTGTACAAGGCATATATACAACATTGCTCCATGCCTGCTTCTCTGGAATATAATCTCCTGTTCTTCCTGCCATTGCATTAGTATCAACGTATACAGGATATACAGGGTCGCATACTGCAATCTTATTATCTACTGAGAAGATATCTCCTATATTGCCTGAATCAGACTTAGCTCCGTCTGATACAAATATCTCATCTGCTGATATATCACATCCACGTTTCTTGTAATCATGGTCTGCAATTGCACTTCTTAAGAACTCATATCCAAGATCAGGTGCATATCCGTGGAAAGTCTCTGCATGTCCCATCTCATCAACTGACTTATGTAATGCATCAATTACTGCGGGTGCCAATGGCTGTGTAACATCGCCGATACCAAGTCTGATGATTTCCTTATCTGGATTAGCCTGCTGATAAGCTGCTACTTTCTTACCGATTGTTGAAAATAAATAGCTTCCTGGAAGCTTTAAATAATTATCGTTAATCTTAAACATATATTCCTCCTTATTTTCTGCCTTGTTTTACAAAACTAACGCCTATTATACATCATTTTTCTTTATGTTCCAAGATAAAATCTTGATAATCTTTCATATTCTGTATTAATTGCCTGTAAAAGTTCTTTATCTCCATGCATATTATCAGGATGATATATCTTTAAAAGCGCCTTATAACGCTTTTTTAAGGATGCTGTATCCTCAACCCCCTTAAAGAATATCTTTACATTTTCAACATTGGACATACTGCGCCTTGCCTCACGGTAAACCTTGTCCTTATATATAAGCTTTTCCCGCTCGAACTTATCTTTATCAATTGCAAGCTGTCTTGTTTCCCTTTCCAGAATATTCCATTTTTGTTCAAATAAATCTCTCTGACTCTCAAGCTGTTTTTTTAGCAGCATATTCTTACTCTGCTGTCTCTGAAGCATTCCCATCTGAATCTCAATGAGTTTTCTCTCATCTTCCAGATTTCTGCTTAATTCCTGCAGCCTTATATTCTCTTTAAACAGCCATTTTTTCTTCTCATCTTCACTGCTTAGTTCATCAAACATTGCAACCTCCATATAAGTTTCCATCAAGCCAGCCGCAAAATATATCTGATCAGATTCCACTATGAAACCAGAAAACCTTCAATGGCTTTTCTGAGTCAACCGTTTTCATTGTATGTCTGACACCCGGCAATGCTATGAATGAATCACCCGCTTTAACCTCAAACTCTTCGTTGTCAAGTCTGACAAATCCATTTCCTTCCAATACAAAAAAGCCCTCCTGGTCATCATGAAATCCCGGTTCTGGATTAAACTCTGTTTCTGAACATATTGTAACTCCTGAACAACAGCCATTGATACATCCATTTGCCTCTGTAAGGAATTTAATGCTTCTTCTTCCTTCTTCTCTTGCTGCAAGTGCTTCTTCCAATGTTATATATGGTTTCTTCATAATTAATCTCCTTCTGAAATATAAAAAACGGAGTCCCAGGCATATGCTGTAAGACCCCGCTTTATTATGTTCTATATTCTGCCTGTTACTTATTCTCGTATCTTAAAAGTTCTGTATATGCAAGAAGGAATGGTCCTACACCTTTGGCATCATCTTCTACGATTGGCTCTGACATATAATAATCATATGTACCAGGTCTTCTTCCATTACCACCAAGTCCTGCAACAAGACAGATACCACCGAGTGATAATGAACCATCTTCCTTAGTCTTAAGGTATCTTTCACAGATACCATCGATTGCTTTCTTGGCATACTGCGCATAATCATCAGAAAGATATCCAAGACGTACAGCCTTAAGAATTGCGTATGCCATAATTGAACTTCCACTTGTCTCAAGGTAGTTCTTATCCATGCCACCATAATTAACTACCTGATACCACATACCACTCTCATCCTGATACTTAAGCATTGAATCGACAAGATCCTTAAATGCATCCTCAAGCATCTTGCATTCGGCATCATACTTATGATCCTTATTATCTACCTGATCAAGTGTATCAATAAGTGCCATTGTATACCAGCCAATAGCTCTTAACCAGCTGTGCTGTGATAAACCTGTAACCTTATCACACCAAAACGCTTCCCTGCTTGTATCCATTGCATGGAAATAAAGTCCGTTAATAGGATTCCTCATATTCTCAATTACGAACTTGAACTGTCCGAAAATATCAGAGTAATTCTTTCTGTCATTGTATCTTGTCTCATATTCAAGATAGAATGGAAGTCCCATATAAAGACCATCAAGCCATACCTGATTAGGATATATATCCTTATGCCAGAAACTTCTGGCTTCATTCTGGCATCTAGGCATAATCTCTATCTGTGAATATACTAAATCTGCTGCCTTCTTATACTTTTCCTTACCTGTAAGATCATATAATTCAAATAAAGTCTTACCAGCATTAACATTATCAATATTCTTCTCGCCTATGCTGTAGCCATCTATTGTACCATCTTCAAAGACTCTGTAATCTATAAAATCATCTGCAAACTTAAGATACTTTTCTTCCTTGGTTAAGTCATACATCTGAAGAACTGCTTTAATCATACAGCCATCAATATAGTTCCACTTTGACTTAAGGCCCTGCTTAATCTTTTCAATGTTCCATACAGGAGCATCTGGTGTGCTTTTTTCCAGAAGCCCGTCAATATACTTTACTACTGCGTCCATTATTTCTGTCTCCTTATCAACTTAAATGGGGAAACATATATATCAATTCCACCCATATTTTATAGAAATTGTACACTAAAAAATGCCTTTAAGCAACCTATTTTTAACAAATATAGCCAAAAACATAGATTTTTATTGACTATATGCTGATTAAATACGAAAATATAATCAATAATTCATTGTAAATGCTTTTATAAAAACATCTCATTTATTTTATATAAAGTTATTATTCAGAAAGGTCAGATTATGAAAACAGGAATTGTATTTGAAGGTGGTGCATTCAGAACCATTTTTTCATGTGGTGTTATGGATGCAATGTTAGAAAATAAAATTATGCCTGATTACATGATTGGTGTATCAGCCGGCGCTGCATACGGCGTATCCATGGCATCAGGACAGATTGGAAGAAACTTAAAGATTCTTATTGATTATAGAAATGATAAACGTTATGTGGGACTTAGCAACATGGTACACAGAGATAACCGTTCTCTTTATGGGCTTAATTTCACATTTGACACCATTCCAAACGAACTTGTGCCTTATGATTATGATGCATTTCTCAGATATAAAGGTACTTTCAAATGTGTTGTAACTAATGTACTCACTGGAAAACCTGAATATAAAACTTTCACAGGATATGACCGCACCAACCAGCTTTTACGGGCAACATGTGCTCTCCCACTGGCTTTTCCTCTTATATATCTTGATGGGACACCTTACCTTGATGGTGGTTTAAGTGATTCCATACCTTTTGAAAAAGCATTTGAAGATGGCTGTGACAGAGTTATTGTTGTTCTTACCCGTGAAGCAGGCTATCAGAAGCAGACAACAAGCTCTGTGCGGACCCTTGCAAGAGCATTCCTTAAATATCCTGAAATTCAGCGTGATATTCTTCTTCGTGCTGAACGTTACAACCGGTGCTTAAAGCGTCTTGAACGCTACGAAAAAGAAGGCCGCTGCCTCGTTATCCGCCCTACTAAGAGCAAAGGCTTTGGAAAGATTGAAAAAGACTTTAATAAGATTCTTTCAATGTATAACGATGGATATAACCAGACTTATTCTTTAATCAATGAAATACAGAGGTTTTATCATTAAAAATTTCCGAACACAAAATCTTTTACTATTCCGATTGCTTCTCTTACCATATAGTTTATGAAGAGTACATGGTCGCTTTCTGCTGGCATTCCACAGGTATTGTTTAATCCTGCATGTCTGGCAAGAAGGCGGCTTCTTGCTATATGGAAGTTGTTGGTTGCTATGCCAACCAATGAATCTGTATTCTCTATGTATTGTACTGAATACTTCATGTTCTCTGATGTATCTGTTGAATTATCTTCCTGTATTATGCGTGAGCCATCTATTCCTTTAGACACAAGATAATTATACATTGCAAATGCTTCTGTTGTATTTTCACCTTTTCCCCTGCCGCCTGATACTATTATTGTTGTATCAGGGTTATCTATTGCATAGGAAACAGCAACATCTAACCGGTTCTTAAGCGACCTTGTTATGTGGTCACCTCTTATCTGGCAACCAAGTACTATTATATAATCACAGTTATCCTTTGGCTTTGCAGTCATTCCTTTTATTATTAATACTTCAATGAAAATAAACAGCGACACACCTGCTGCCATTATCACTATAAAACATATTCTTAAGACCTTTGCCACATGAATTATACCTTTAATTTCTAATACTCTCACTGCAAATATCAGTCCAAAAAAGACAGCACCCATCAGCCATATAAATATAAATGATGAACCCACCCCTGCGTATGTTGCACACACTATATAATATCCCAGGCATATAAGTGCCAGCACAAGCCATATTGTATACATAAAACTACTATTCTCCGTTACTTTTTCCATACTTTATTCCACGCTCATACATCAATTATCCTGCATAATCCACATTTTTACCCGCAAATTCAGGATAATCTGCTGATTTCTGGTTCTGTCCGTAAGATGTGGCAGGATATTTAATTGCTGTATTGGTGACACCACCTGACACATACGACCTTCCGCACTCTGGACAGACAGCCGTTTTAAGTGTAACTGTCGCATTCAGTACTTCGCCATCTTTACTGGCAGCCTTCCTGTTCGCATTAGAAACATGCTCCTGTTCATGTGCCATAACCTTTGTGGCCGCTGCTGACGGGTCAATATGTGCTGCACTCTTAAATGAAATATTTACTTCATCTGAACCATCCTTATATTCCCTGTTCGCACATGTTTCACATTTCACCTGTCCGGAACGCTTCATTGCTTTAAGTCTTGCAGAGCTTATATCCTGTGTATCAACACCTGCTACATTAACAGACAGATTTCTATTCATATCATTAACGCCGTTAATCATCATCTTAATGTGCACCCCCTTCATGTAAAATGTTTAAACAATATATCTGTATTTAATATAACATAGTTTGATAATTATGCTAGTTTTTTTTGATGTAAAAGTTTAATATATACATACAAACAATCAATAATATAGAAACGAGGTATTATATATGTTTACATTTAACAAAGATGTTACAGCTACTAACTGCGAACCTGGTGTTACAAGAAAAATATTATGCTACTCTGATGACCTTATGATGTGCGAGATTCATTTTGAAAAAGGTTCTAAGGGCAATTTCCATAGCCACAAGCATCTGCAGATTACTTATGTTGCTAAGGGAAGCTTTGAATTCACTATCGGTGATGAAACTAAAATCGTTAATCAGGGCGACAGCGTATACATGCCTTCTGGCGTAACCCATGGTGTTACATGTCTTGAAGAAGGAATCCTCTGTGATGTATTCAATCCTATGAGAGAGGATTTTCTTAAGTAAAATGAAGGTACCATTTAATATTAATCTTTCAGGTAAAACTGCTATTGTAACCGGAGGAAGCGGAACTCTCTGCTCAGCCATGGCATATGGACTTGCCGTATGCGGTGCTAAGGTTGCAATAATCGGACGTAACAAAGAAAAGCTTGCTTCTGTTTCTGAGAAGCTTACTAAAGATGCTCTGGATGAATATAACAAAAATGTTATTGTTAAAGGCTACAGCTGCAATGTAATTAATAAAGATGAGCTTTCAGCTGCTTATGAAACTATTAAGAATGAACTCGGCAGCTGTGATATTCTCATTAATGGTGCAGGCGGCAACCAGCCTGGTGCAATTACTTCCATCGAGATGTTAAAGAAAGAAAAAGAAGATTCTGACTATTCTTTCTGGAATCTTGATGAAGACAGAATCCGTGATGTTATGGATCTTAATTACATGGGAACTCTTCTTCCTATTCAGGTATTTACTAAGGATATGGTTGAAAAGAGAAGTGGCAGTATTATCAATATTGCTTCTGTAACTTCTATTCTTCCTCTTACCAAGGTTATAGCTTATGGCAATGCCAAGAGTGCTATTCTTAATCTTACACAGTGGCTT
>ERZ860264.1149-NODE-1149-length-19562-cov-2.937100_pt1 | contig 19562 bp, 14 predicted proteins | sample MGYA00509980_ERZ860264 | MGnify/ENA primary metagenome ERZ860264 (study PRJEB30046, sample SAMN00715212) | human gut metagenome | study: EMG produced TPA metagenomics assembly of the A metagenome-wide association study of gut microbiota in type 2... | reverse complement strand
GGCCAGCCGTTAAGGAGAGCCGTCTGGCTGAAAAACTGCCTGAAATCATAAAAAGGGGAAATTCTGGTCCGTGAATAATTCAAGAGAGTCTTCTCGTCCGGCCTGATTTCCCCGCTCCCTACAATATCACCTGCCACGACAGCGAGTTCTTCCATAAGGGACATATCAAAGACTGCCACTGTCGCCGCATAACGTTTTATATCATAATAATTATAAAAAGCTTTTGCAGCACCAGTCACATCAGGTTTCTCACGCAACAAATAAGGCAATACCACATCATAAGCCATACCCTCATCCCAGACTTCCGAAGGATAACCGACAAAAGTATCGCATTTGTCACGGAACTCATATATGACCTCTATGCCTGACATATAGCAGCAATCGAACCATACCGTATCAAAAGCATGATCGGGCACAGCCTCGGCAAGCTCATCAATTTCAGTCCAGTCGGTCATCGTGGTATTTCCAGTCTCGTTATATTCCCCGCCGTAACCATAAGACATAGGCCGGTCAATGACTTCATGACTACTGAAATATGGTTTCCAGGACATTCCATGTCCCCAGAATATCAGATCATAGGCGGAATTCGGATACAAATCAAGAGCATGTTCAAGCACTTCACGGATCCGCTCAGGATGTGTCGACGTAACATCCCGGGAATATGATCTTACGAGAGCTAACTCACATTTTCCGTACTCGTCCGATACAGCTTTATACAGTCCACATTTGGATGCCGAATCTGTTTTATAGACAAGAAGTTGATATTTCTCTGTGCCTACACTATCCATGGCATTAAGCATTTCAGAAAGATCATCCTCGAAATTATATGAAAGGCTGCTTCTGTTGACCGCATATACAATCACCGTGCGTTCCACAGCCTCGGGATTCACTACAGGGTTCACAGGAATTACAGGAGGGTCAACGGGATTTATCTCATTCGGTTCGTCTTTGCCACATCCATATGCGACAAGAAGAAGCAATAGAAAATAGAAGAAACGATTCATTGTAATATAGATATTATGAAGTTGTTTAAACAACTTCTATACCTACCTAACGTACGTATTTCAAGATTATTGAAAATACAGGAACAGTAGTCCGCGCCATTTGCAATTAAAAACATAAGTAGCTACGAAGAATAAATGATCATATGTACATTTATTCTTCGTAGCTACTTACCATTAAATAAGAGTATGTTTGAATTTAACACGAATTATATGTAAGAGCAGGCACGGATGATTCTTTCCATCCCTAAGAAATCAAAAATAAAATGCAATCAAATTTGCAAATTTAACATTTAAATGTTAAATTTGCACTCAATTGTTAAAATACAAAACAATTTAGCATATATTAATTGTTAAAATTTCATAAACCGGGATTTGACTATCAGCCATACGATAGAAACCGGAGATAAATAATAATAAGTACACGCGATGAAAAAATCTCTGATGTGGATGCTGGCTGCCGTTATGGCAATAACATTCGTCGCCTTACTGTATTTTCAGATAATGTATCTTGAGAACATGGTCAAGATGCGTGAAGAGCAATTTACAGAAGGAGTAATGCGTTCACTCAACATGACATCGGAATTTCTTGAGAAACAGGAGACTCTCTATTTCCTCGAACAGGATGTCAACATCATAGAGTCAAGCCTTTACGATGCGTATGGCGATCATGCCGACGCCAATCTGAAATATTCTGTCGAAAATCCCGACGGATCAGTGACGAAATACACGCTTTCATCAGAGGTCGAATCATCCAAAAACAATGCGCTTGGTTTCCCCTCCCCGACTCAGAATATCGGCACTCGCTACGGAATAATGCAAGAAGTGATAAGAAGCCAGTATCTTTACCAAAAAGGTCTTCTCAATGAGGTGATCCTCTCCATTCTGAGAGATTCGAGTACCCGGCCCATAATGGAAAGAGCCGACTCAACCATGATAAGGAATTGTCTTTCAGCTGAGCTGACGAATAATGGAGTAAACGTACCTTTCGCATTCGCGCTCTTAAATCCACGCAATGAAATGGTATACTCTACAGAGGGATATGTGCAGGAAGCCTCAGATATCTACTCTATTCCTATATTTACAAATACAAACTCAAACTATACACTGAACGTAGAATTCCCGACAAAGAACACATACATATTCAAATCAGTGCGCTTTATCATCCCGACGCTTGCGTTTACGGTGATACTGCTCGTAATCTTTGTCTACACGCTGATTCTTGCTTTCAGGCAGAAGAATCTCGCCGAAATGAAAACGGATTTCATAAACAATATGACCCATGAACTCAAAACCCCGATTTCTACAATCTCTCTTGCCGGGCAGATGCTAAGTGATCCGTCTATCAGAAAATCGCAGTCCTCTCTGACCCACCTGTCGGAAGTAATAGTCGAAGAGTCAAAACGTCTGAGATTTCAGGTCGAGAAAGTGCTTCAGCTGTCCGTGCTCGACAAGACCGGGAGCACTTTAAAATTCACAGATGTAGACGCGAATTCCATAATCTACAATGTCGTCAATACCTTCAAACTCAAAGTCGAGAAGCAGGGAGGAACCATAGACGCCAAACTTGACGCACTTGAAGCAGAAGTCAATGTAGATGAAATGCAATTTACAAATGTCATTTTCAATCTTCTCGACAATGCGCTGAAATATATGAAAGAAGACGAAGAGCCCAAACTTGAGATCCAGACATCCGACATGCCTGGAAATCGTCTTGAAATCCGGGTCAAAGACAACGGAATAGGGATCAAACGGGAAGATGCCAAACATATATTTGAAAAATTCTATCGGGTATCGACCGGTAATCGACACGATGTAAAGGGATTCGGATTGGGACTGGCATACGTAAAAAAAATGATCATGGCATTCGGCGGCACAATATCTGTAGAAAGCGAATTCGGGAAAGGCAGCGTATTCATTATCAACCTGCCGCTGACCGGCAATTGAGAGCACCATAAGCACAATAAGATGCGGCGTGCATTCAATTCGCACCGGACGTTTAAGTGAAAATTAACAATATTGCGCCATGATGCGGAATATTACAGGTTTAGTTGTTATAAATATATGAAATTTTAATTAAATAGAGGTTTATTAAGTTTTCAGCTTCATTTTTCCGACAACCGTCATACAGGAGCTGACAAATTAATCGCCTCCATGAAAACATCATATCACCATGGATGAAAAATTGAAAATACTGCTCTGCGAAGATGACGAGAATCTTGGAATGCTGCTTCGAGAATTCCTTCAGGCCAAAGGCTTCAACGCAGATCTTTGTTCCGACGGAGACAAAGGGTACAAAGCCTTTCTTAAAGGCAAGTATGATCTGTGCGTTCTTGACGTAATGATGCCGAAAAAAGATGGATTCACACTTGCGCAGGAGATCCGGAATGTCAACAGCGAAGTCCCTATCATCTTTCTGACAGCAAAAAACATGAAAGAGGATGTGCTGCAAGGCTTCAAGCTTGGGGCCGACGACTACATCACCAAACCTTTCTCGATGGAGGAACTGGTGTCGCGAATCAGTGCCATCCTGCGGAGAGTGCGCGGAAAGAAAGACAAGGAGATAACTGTCTACAAGATCGGCAAGTACACTTTCGACACCCAGAAACAGACTCTGATCGCCGACAATAAATCACAGAAACTCACCACAAAAGAATCCGAGCTTCTGTCTTTGTTGTGTCAGCATATAAATGAGATTCTCGAAAGAAACTATGCGCTCAAATCGATCTGGATAGATGACAATTATTTCAATGCCCGCAGCATGGATGTATATATCACCAAATTGAGAAAGCTGCTCAAAGACGACCCCCAGATAGAGATCATCAATATCCACGGCAAAGGATATAAACTGATCGCACCTACAGACGAGGAATAAATTCCACCGATCACACTATAAAAGACACGGGGACAAATTAAAGAAAAATTTCTTTAATTTGTCCCCCTTTTGTTATGCAGGACAGTTTTTTTTTATTAATTTTGCCAATGAAACCGACAGCTCTGATTCCATGCATTTTAATCCTGTAAAATACGGGTCAGACACCGGCTCCCTTATAATTAGAAACCAACAGACATGAAAGGACTCCTGCGCTTCCTCTATTTGTTTTACCAGTATCTGATAGCTGGTCCTATTTTCGTTGTCGCCACACTGCTCACCGCGATATTCACGATGATCACATGCTCGATCGGCAACAGAGATTTCTGGGGTTATTGGCCGGCACACTACTGGTCGCGTTTCACATGCGCCGTATTTCTTATGCGCGTCAAAGTGATAGGCCGCGAGAATATCAATAAGGGAGAAAGTTACGTGTTCGTGGCAAATCATCAGGGAGCATACGACATATGGGCCATTTACGGATTTCTCAACCATAATTTCAAATGGCTGATGAAGAAAGAGCTTGAAAAAATATTTGCCGTCGGGACAGCCTGTAAAAAAGCAGGGCATGTTTTTGTTGACGATTCAAGCGTGGCAGGAATAAAGGAGACCATAGCAGAAGCAGAAAAGACATTAAAGAACGGCATGTCGGTAGTTATATTTCCGGAAGGAAGCCGCACATGGGACGGCAAAATGTCCGCATTCAAACGCGGAGCATTCATGTTGGCCGGAGAATTCAAACTGCCAGTTGTGCCGATCACAATAGACGGCAGCTTCAAAGCAATGCCCCGAAGCACTTATAACATGACTCCGACTACCATAAGACTTGTCATACACAAGCCAATATATCCCGGAGAACGCGGATTCAATACAAAGCGGCTGATGGCAGACTGCAGAGAAGCCATCAACTCAGGGCTGCCGGAAAAAGACAAGGATGAAGATGCATGAGCATTTCACACCCGCATTACCGGTCGTAGTCTCTATTGCGGGCTCAGACTGCAGCGGAGGCGCCGGGATTCAGGCCGATATAAAGACATGCGCCGCGTCAGGCGTATTTTGCCCGACAGCAATAACGGCCGTAACGGCACAGAACCCGACAGCCGTCACACGAGTCGAATATGTAGGAGACAGAATGCTTGCGTCGCAACTTGAATCAATATTCGATTCAATTCATCCCGACGCCGTAAAAATAGGCATGATTCCTTGTGCCTCCGCAGCATGCGTGATAGCAGAAGCAATCAGAAAATACGAATTAAAAAACATAGTGATCGACCCTGTGCTGGAAGCTACAGCCGGCGGTTCATTAAGCGGAGAGACCTACTCAACGACAAAAGCCGTGACAGAGAATTTGTTTCCGGAGGCTTTTTTAGTAACTCCCAACATACCGGAATTATTCCGTCTACTCGGCCAAGAGGAAAAGACGGAAACAGAAGAATGCGCCAGATTGCTTATGGAGAAATTCTCTGTCAGAAATCTGCTCGTGAAAGGGGGCCATGCCGAGGGGGGCTACTGTATAGACACTCTGTATAGCGAAGAGGTTAAGAAGGTGACCTACAAATCAGAGCGTATTCTCACAACACACACACATGGGACGGGATGCACATTATCATCCGCCATCGCATGCGGACTGGCCAAAGGTAATGATCTCCGCACCGCCATAGAGGAAGCCAAGAGATTTATCGTCAATGCGATAAAGAAGGGAGCAGAATATCCCGTCTATCCTGACAACGGACCTCTTCTTTACTGAAAAGTGGCGGTATCAACCGTCGTATTTGCCTTCCAGATACTGCTTGACTTCCTTGAAAAGCCTGGACGCGAATACAAAGTTATTCAGATCCTGATTTCTGCTCTTATATATTGTCTTGTCATTACCTTTCCAATCGCAATGGCCACGATTTATAAACACTATATTCTCTCCGATCCCGAGCACTGAATTCATGTCATGAGTATTGATTATCGTGGTGATGCCATATTCATGAGTGATATCACTCAGAAGCTCATCTATAAGTATGGACGTTTGCGGATCAAGACCAGAATTAGGCTCATCGCAGAAAAGATAACGGGGATTTAGTGCTATCGCCCTCGCTATCGCCACACGTTTCTGCATGCCGCCGGATATTTCGGAAGGATATTTGTCATTTGCATTCTTGAGTCCTACCCTGTCAATACAGAACTGCGCCCGTTCGAGCTGCTCCGCATGAGAAAGATGACTGAACATTTTCAGAGGGAACATGACATTGCCCATGACAGTCTCATTATCAAAAAGAGCCGACCCCTGGAAAAGCATACCGATCTCGGTGCGCAACTGGCGCTTCTGATTTATATCAAGATCGCGGAAACGGCGTCCGTCATATAGAATCTCGCCTTCTTCCGGTGTCAGAAGACCTATCAGACATTTCATAAACACTGTCTTTCCCGAACCGGACTGACCGATTATAAGATTGGTCTTACCGGTATCGAATGTGGCCGATATGTCATAAAGGACCTGCTGCCCGTCAAACCATTTGGATACATGTTTAGCCTCTATCATTGCAGGAGAAGTTTTGTAAGTATTACATCGGCAAGAAGAATCAGAATAGAACTTGACACAACGGCGTTGGTACTCGCCTTTCCTACTTCAAGCGCGCCGCCTTTCACATAATAGCCATAATATGCGGCGACCGATGTTATTATATAAGCGAACACAACAGTCTTTATGATACTGTAATAGACATTCCAGGGAACAAAGAACGACTGTATTCCGTACACATAATTCTCAACAGAAATCATGTCAGTGAACCGTGCTATGAACCACCCCCCTATCAATCCCATAAACATGGAGAGGACACACAGCACGGGAACGAACAGCAGGAAACCTATAATCTTGGGCAACACAATAAAATTCGCAGAGTTAAGACCCATGATCTCAAGAGCGTCGATCTGTTCGGTAACACGCATTGTTCCGATCTCGGAAGCGATATTCGATCCGACCTTTCCGGCAAGAATAAGACACATCATCGTAGACGAGAACTCCAGTACAAGAATCTCACGCGTGGCCATACCTGTGGAATAAGCCGGAATCATCGGAGAAGTGATATTGATAGTCATCTGAATACATATCACCGCACCGATAAACAATGAAATGATAATCACAAGAGGAATCGAATCAACTCCAAGCTTATATATTTCGAAAACAAGGCTTTTGAAAAATTCTTTCCATTTGTCAGGTATTTTAAAGACCTGAGTCATGAAGAGACAATAACGCCCGAATGATTTTATAGAACTTAAGAACATTTCCGATTTATGTTTAGATATGTTACCTGTAGCCGGATACAGTGGAAAGCCGACTCCTCTAATTAAACATCAAAGTTAGTAAAAAATTTGGTATGCCGATGACTTTTTATTAATTTTGTCTGAGAAACTGTTTAAATTTAATTCGAAAAAATAACCATGAAAGGATGTTGCATTAAACTTAAATAGTTTCTGAATAAGGTCTACAAACCGACTTATCAAGAATAATCATACGCAGGATGCTGGTAATAGGAATAGCCGGAGGAACCGGCAGCGGCAAAACCACTGTAGTCCGCAAGATCATAGAGAGCCTTCCGGCAGGAGAAGTTGTAGTAATGCCTCAGGACTGCTACTACAAAGACAATGTGCATATACCTTTGGAAGAACGTCTTAAAATGAATTATGACGAACCGGCTTCCATAGAATGGACATTACTCACCAAGCACATACAGGAGCTTAAGGAAGGGCGCGAGGTAGAAATGCCGACATACGATTTTCTGACATGTTCGAGGCAGAAAGAAACCGTACATCTCGCTCCGAAAGAAGTGATAGTTGTCGAAGGCATACTTGTGCTGACAGACAAGGCCCTTCGCGACATGCTCGACGTCAAGGTATTCGTGGATGCGGATGCAGATGAACGTCTAATACGTGTCATCAGTCGCGATTGCGTCGAGCGCGGAAGAACTCCCCAGATGGTCATCGACAGATATCAGGAAACTCTCAAGCCGATGCATGAACTTTATATCGAGCCGTCCAAAAGATATGCAGACCTGATAATACCTCAAGGAGGCGGCAACAACGTAGCCATCAAATTGCTCACAGATTATATCCGCTCTCTCCTTCCTCTTAACGCACGATGAATATTTTCCCCTTTCTCAGAAAAAAAATAAATAAAAAAGAAGAGACCGCCCCTACTCGTCTTACGCCGGAGGAAGAAGCGGATCTTGAGGGCGCAGTACCAGACATGCGTAAACTCGATCTTGAGGAAACTGAAAGCATATCCGGTTCTGACGGCAAGATGGAAATATCCGAAGACATTCAGATTCCGGAAAAAGGAGTACTCCGCACAGACAACCTGGTAAAGAAATATGGCAAACGCACAGTCGCCAACCATGTATCGATCGAACTTACCCAGGGGGAAATCGTAGGTCTTCTCGGCCCGAACGGTGCAGGAAAAACCACGACATTCTATATGACGGTCGGTCTCATCACACCCAACGAGGGGCGTGTATTCCTCAATGACGTAGATATTACCGAATATCCCGTCTACAAGAGGGCACAGATAGGAATCGGCTATCTTCCTCAGGAAGCATCAGTTTTCCGCACTTTAAGTGTTGAAAACAACATAAAGGCCATTCTGGAAATGACAGGGACATCAAAAGAATATCAGAAAGCAAAACTCGAACAACTGATTTCGGAATTCAATCTGAACCATGTGCGCCACAACATAGGCACGAGTCTTTCAGGCGGCGAACGGCGACGTACTGAAATAGCGCGATGTCTTGCGATCAATCCCAAGTTCATCATGCTTGACGAGCCATTTGCAGCCGTAGATCCCATAGCAGTCGAAGACATACAGGAAGTCGTCTATCATCTTAAGGAAAGAAATATAGGAGTACTCATAACCGACCATAAGGCAGACTCAATATTGGGTATAACGGACCGTGCATACATGCTGTTTGAAGGCCGGGTATTATTTCAGGGCACAAGTGAGGAACTTGCCTCCAATCCTGTCGTAAGAGAGAAATATCTTGGTCGTGACTTTATCTTCACACCAAAAAAATTCGAACCGAAGAGAACAAACTGACATCTTTTTTTGTAAAAGTTACATGGCATTTCAGATTCCACATATTTACAACAAAGAGAGCCGACGGAGACTGCTTATTCTATCAGCTATTGTCGCCGTTGCGGTAATTTTTTCATCATATGCATGGGCGAATCCGCGAAAAGAAAACAAATCAGCCAATAAAACAAAAGAGAGCTTCACCCTCGTGATCGATGCCGGTCATGGAGGTCACGACCATGGAGCCATTGACAACGGCGCACGTGAAAAAGACATAAATCTCGAAGTCGCAAAGAAACTTGAGGCTCTGGTCAAAAAGAAGCTCAAGAATGTAAAAGTCGTCATGACACGCGATGACGATACATTCATAAGTCTTCAGGAACGAGCGAATATCGCCAACCGAAACCGCGGCAATCTGTTTGTATCCATACATACAAATTCTGTAGACAAGAGCAATCCCAACCGTAAAAGCGTATCGGGAGCCTCTGTCTACGCTCTCGGGCCACAAAAGGATGCAAACAATCTCAAAGTCGCCCAACGGGAAAATTCAGTCATAGAACTTGAAGACAACTATCATCAGAAATATAGCGGATTCGATCCTTCCAAAGATGAATCCTATATAATCTTCGAAATGGCCCAGAAAAAGAATCTCGGGCAAAGTCTAAGGTTTGCAGACAAAGCACAAAAGGAACTGGTGAAAACTGCGTCGCGTAAAGACAGAGGTGTAAAACAAGCCGGTTTCTGGGTACTGTGGGCCACCTCCATGCCGGCCGTTCTGGTGGAACTTGACTTCATATGCAATCCCACACAGGCTGCATATATGAAGTCAGAAGCAGGACAAGAGAAACTTGCCGAAGCTCTTCTGAACGCTCTGAAAAATTATATAGAGACATATCACAATACCGCCGATGTCCGCAACAACGTACCGGCAACCATAGATATAGCCGAGCAGACTGAACCTGAAGAAGAAGAGATTCAGACCGATACGGGCGTTAGCACGCTAATTGCAAGTTCAAAACCGGAGAAAGTAACCCGAAAGAGCCACCTCCCTGCATCCAACAGCACACGAGGACAGTCCGGTTCCAGAAAACGAAGATCTGACAGTGCAAAACGACTTTCAGACAACCGCAACTATGAGACAGAGTCGATCACGCTAAAGAGCGAGACCGACTTTCTTGCCATTCGGGAAAAGAAGGTTGAAAAAGCCAAAGAACCCGAAGTAACCGACAAACCGGAAACTCCGACTTCCCAAAAAAGCAAGTCGAAGTCTAAGGCAAAGGATAAAGAGAAAAAAAATACAAATCATAAGAAATCGAAGGCCGGCACTAAGACATATGTCGTAAAAAGCAATAACCCGCCAGTAAAATCAGACAAACCGTCTTCTAAGAAAACTACGAAACAGCCTGTCGGAAATACGGCGGAAACAAACACGATAGAGAAAACCGGTATAGAGCATGCCTCGCGTCCCATACCGTCAAACCGGGGGAAGACTTCCCGGATGCTTTATACTATATTACTGCTCACTTCCTACCGGGAGATTTCCAATGACGATCCCGTATTCTGCGGTCTTACACCTACAGGCAAGTTCATAGAAAACGGGAAATATAAATATACCTACAACCAAAGCGAAAACCGTCGCGAAATAGAGCAAAAACTTCTGGAAGTGAAGACTCTTATTCCAGGGGCATCGATTATGGTAAGAAATGAATAACCGGCTGTGAATTTCTGACAGCCAATATATCAAACTCAAACATCAAGGCATTATAATATTATGAAAAAGTTATTTAATAAGGAACTGATAATCGGAATATCGGTCATTCTGGCAATCGTGATCCTGTTTTTCGGCATAGAATATCTGAAAGGCATCAACATGTTTAGTCCTGCGAATTTCTATTACGTCAATTGCGCCAATGTAAGCGGACTGGAAATCTCGTCACCTGTCATGATAGACGGATATAAAGTGGGACAGGTCCGTGAAATATCATATGACTATGATAATCCCGGTAAGATAAAAGTCCTGCTCGCTGTCAACAAGAAACTCCGCGTCCCTGATGACTCATATGCAGTACTGGCATCGACACTGATGGGAGGGGGATACATAGACATCAAAATGGGGCAAAGCAAAAAAATGCTTGAAGTGGGATCTCCAATCTCCACAAAGGAAACACCGGGCCTCATGGATGCACTTTCCAACGACATAATGCCGGCAGTAAATACGATACTTCCCAGAATAGACTCGTTGCTTTACAACCTCAACACACTCGTTGCGGATCCTGCGCTCACACAATCCATCAGACGTCTTGACGGCATAACCCAGAATGTCCTGGCGGCTACCGACGGCCTCAGCACAACAATGAGGAAGGATGTCCCTGCATTCATGCACAGCGCAAGGTCTGTCACAACAAAGATAGACACAGTAAGCGCCAACCTTGTGGCACTCTCCGCCCAACTCAAACAACTGCCACTTAGTTCGACGATGGACAATGTCAACGAGGTCACAGCAAATCTTGTCAGATTCTCAAATCAGCTTAATGACCAGAGTTCCACACTCGGCAAACTTACAAACGATCCGGAGCTATACAACCGTCTGAACCGAGTGACGGCCGATATAGATTCACTTATACTTGACATCAAGAAAAATCCTAAACGCTACATCTCAATCAAACTTCTTTAGAAACTTTTCATCTATCCATCAGTCGTGTCGTTCAACACACTTCTTCTTAATGGAGAAAAACTTCTGAAAATTTACTCGGACGAACATATAAAATGAGTCCGACTGATTAGTTATCCATGCATTTTTATTATATTTGCGTAAGAATTTTATAAATACCTACAGGCACATTATGGACAGAATTAGTCTCAGAGGACTCGGAGTCGCGCTTATTACCCCATTCAAGCCCAATAAAGAGATAGATTTCAACGCACTTGAACGCATGATCGAACATGTGCTTGAAGGAAAAGCCGATTATATAGTAGTGCTCGGCACGACAGGCGAGACACCGACGCTTGATAACAACGAAAAGGCAGAAATACGTCAATTTGTCGCAGAGAAGGTAGCAGGGAGAGTCCCCCTCGTGCTGGGTATGGGCGGCAATAATACACATGCTCTCGTAAATGATCTGAAAAATTGTGATCTGAAAGGATATTCAGCAATTCTCTCAGTAGCACCTTTCTATAACAAGCCTTCGCAAGAGGGTCTGTATCAGCACTTCGCCGAAGTCGCAAAGGCTTCCGTACTTCCGGTCGTGCTGTATAATGTACCGGGGCGCACCGGTGTGAACATCACGGCAGCCACCACCTTAAGACTGGCTCATGAATATCCGAATGTTATCGCCATAAAAGAGGCGTCAGGCAATTTCAAACAGATCGAAGAGATAATCAACCATAAACCTGAAAAATTTCAGGTGATTTCGGGTGATGATGCCTTGACGTATCCACTTATTTCACTGGGTGCGGAAGGTGTGATTTCTGTTGTCGGAAATGCTTTCCCGCGTGAATTCGGCAAAATGGTCCGTCTCTGTCTCGAAGGCCGGTTTCAAGAAGCACTACCCATACATTACAGATTTTCAAAACTGTATGACGAGTTATTTGTCGACGGAAATCCGGCAGGGGTAAAATCGCTTCTTCATGATATGGGACTGATATCCAACGAACTCAGACTTCCCTTGGTTCCCACACGCATAGAAACGGGTGATGAAATCCGCAAACTTCTTGCCGAATTAAAATCGTAAGAAAACATAATTCTGTTTCTCTTTCGAATGATCGATCACGCAACCGTAGAAAAAATCAAAAACACAGCCGACATCGTGGAGGTTGTGAGTGACTACGTGCATCTGATAAGACGCGGAGCCAACTACATGGGACTCTGTCCTTTCCACAATGAACGCACTCCGTCTTTTTCCGTAAACAAACAACGGAATTTCTGCTACTGTTTCTCCTGCAAGAAAGGAGGAAGCCCTGTAAATTTCATAATGGAGAAAGAAGGGCTTTCCTACCACGAGGCATTGCTTCATCTTGCAAAGAAATACGGTATACAAGTCATCGAGAAGGAGTTGACCGATGAAGAGAGAAAACGGCAGTCTGTGCGCGAGGCAATGTTCGTGGCCAACGAATGGGCCATGCGCAAAATGGAAACTGACCTCAGGGAAACGGAGGAAGGACTTGATATCGGCCTTCAATATTTCACCCAGCGCGGCGTAACCGATGACGCCATAAAGGCGTTTCACCTCGGATATGCCATTGACAAAGGAAACGAACTGACCAATTCCGCGCGCAACGCAGGATTCGATCTCGAAATCTTAAAAACTCTCGGATTGATCGGGACATCCCAGCAGGGAAGAGAATATGACAGATTCAGAGGGCGTGTAATATTTCCCATATTAAATACAGCCGGCAAAGTAATAGCATTTGGCGGAAGAGATCTGAAAGGAGGTCTGGCCAAATATATCAATTCCCCGGAATCCGAACTATATAAAAAAAGCAACGAACTATATGGCATATTTCAGGCAAAGTCAACCATAGTAAGTGAAGACAAGTGCTTTCTTGTGGAAGGCTATATGGATGTCATAGGAATGTGGCAGTCCGGTCTGAAGAACGTCGTAGCTTCGTCGGGGACCGCTCTCACAGATGGTCAGATAGCGATGATACACCGCTTTACTGACAATATCACGCTGATCTATGACGGGGACAAAGCCGGTATAAAGGCGGCCTTGCGTGGAATCGACATGTTGCTGAGCCACCGTCTGAACGTAAAGGTCCTCCTTCTCCCGGACAATGATGATCCTGATTCATTCGCAAGGAAACACACTGCGGAAGAATTTCGTGAATATGTAAATTCTCATGAGACAGACATAATACGGTTCAAGGCAAAAGTCTTGCTTGATGAAGTCAAAAATGACCCCCAGAACCGTATCGGCGCAATCAACAGTGTGGTCCAATCCATCGCTCATATTCCCGATCCGGTATCGCGTGATGTATACGTACAAGAATGCAGCGCTATTCTTGAAATGCCTGAATCTACAATAGCGCAATCCGTAGCCAAAGCACGCCGCGCCATAACCGAATCTCAGAAAAGAGACCGCATGCGCAGGGAGTTTCCAGCAGAAGGAAACAATTATCCTACGGAAAAAACAGTCGCTGATATAAACACTCCCGCGTCCCCCTCTCTGTCAGTTGAAACCGACGTGGCAAACATGGTTTCCGCTGACAACTCATCCTCCCTGCGCCCAAGGTCTTCTGCGGATGCCGTCGCAAAGCGCAAAGAAAATGAGAAAGACAACCCGCTATATCCTCTTGAGAAGAACGTTATAAGATACTGTCTGCGGTATGCATTTCTCAATATATATTTCTACGAAGAGGAAGTGGTTTCTCCCGAGACCGGAGAAACTGAGAAAAAAATGATGGGACTGGACGTACTGTCTTATGTAAGAGATGAGCTGGCGGCAGAAAAAATGGATTTCTCCATAAGCATTTTTAACAAAATATTTAAAATGCTCAATGAGATGCGACCCGCATTCGAATCATTTCTAAACGACCGTATGACAATAGTTGACAATGAACTTGCAAAAGAACGGGAAGATGCGTACAGGCGGATAAGCGAGACCAACATGTCGGTCGAAGAAATACGGAGGGAAGAACAAAAACTTGAAACTGAACTTGAATCACGTCGCGAGCTCGCTGTAAGAGAATATTCCAAAGATTATCCCGGCAGAATATTAGGCAGTGATGAGAATGAAGATGTAAGACGCATCGCTCTTGAACTTGTATTCGAAAAGCACCATCTCAGCAACATATATCTTAAAGCCGGAAATGCAGAACTTGAAGAAGACAAACTTGATGTCTTGTTAGTAAGGGCAATCGACGAGTGGAAAAACGAGATATTGAATCAGAACATAAAAAATCTTTTCAAGAGATTTCACGAAATAGCAGGAGAAGGAAACGTCGAAGAGGAACAAAGACTCCAGATGGAACTTAATTCGCAGATGGCACTCCGCACACAACTCGCCAAATGCATCGGGGAGCGCATCATATTCAACGGCAAGAGCCGATGATCCCTAACTCCGATACAATCAGAGTCATCCCGCAAAGAACAATTCTTCAACCCTGTCCACAAATTCATCATCAGAAAGATCATATGGGAGCCAGTTGATCTTAGTCCCTCTCGTCTCCATGCCTCTGAACCATGTCATCTGTCTTTTTGCAAACTGATGAATCGCTATTTCAAGATCATGAAACATCTCATCGTACGAGATTCTTCCTACCACATGCAGGGTCACATATTTATATTCGAGGCCATAATAAATCAGGTCATCTGCATCAACGCCCCCATCAATAATAGAACGCACCTCATCAATCATTCCCGCGTCCAGACGCTGACGCAACCGCGCTGAAATTCGTTCGCGCCTGATATTACGCGGAATATCGACACCAATAACAATACAATCGAGAGATTTCGACTCTCCATTCCCTATACCCCGGGCCTCCTCCGGATGCCGGCGATAGTATTCCTGGATTTCTATAGCCCGCACCGCACGTTTGCAATTGTCGATGTCGGTAGTGTTGTGAAGAGTCTTATAGCCTGAAAGAATCTCCGCAAGCTCATCAAGATTCTTGCCTTGCAAAAATTCGCGTAGAACCTTATTCTCCGGAACTTCGGGCATCAGTATACCTTTGACGGCATTTTCAACATACATTCCACTCCCCCCGCATATCACAGGCACACGCGAACGTGAAAGCACCTCATCGTAAGCTTTCCTGAATTCCTTGAGATATTTGTAGAGATTATATTTTTCCCCGGCATCGCATATGTCAATAAGATGATAAGGGATATCTCCATATTCTTCGAGATCCTTACCTGTACCGATGGTCATGCCTCTGTATATCTGCCTTGAATCGGCAGACAATATTTCGCCCCCCAAACGCGAAGCCACAGCCACAGCCCGTCGGGTCTTTCCGCACGCTGTCGGACCAACGATTGCTATCGACGCTACTGCCATTCGCCTCCTTTATTATCTTTTTGTCTATTTATCTTCAGTCTATCCCACAGCCTGCGTATATGAAATCCTCTGATATCGGAATTATACATCGCGATCCTAAGCCATTTGTCATCCTGGAAATCATAGTTCTTCGCACGGACTTCCGGAAGATCGAATGTCGGATGGTATGACTTGATTTTCATCTTACGATATCCCCTCTCATCAAACAGCTTCTGAGTAAGAATAATGGTCACTATCCGTGAAATATCGGTGAGCATAATGGAAGAGACAGTATTTGGCTTCTCATTATAAATTACCTTCATTAACTCGAAATCCAGCCACTCTCCGTCAATATTCATATCATAATCTTCCGGTTTGCCGTCAAGAAAATAAAAATAACGAAGAATGCGATGTTTTGCAAGATCAGGAGATTTTCTACCGTAACAAAACCGCAACTCTCCATCGATCACGCCAGTAAGTTTCTGTATTATACCATGCACCTCTCCTGAGGTTATACCGTTGACATTTCGCTTAGTCACAAAGGGAGTATCTATGACAAAACGATTGCTATGATGAGCATCGGCGACTTTGGTATTTATAAAGATCTTATTGCCACATACAACATAAAACCTCAGGTATGTCTTCATAGTCATATCACTGAGTTCCGCTTCAGTGATGATCTCTCCATTCTCCTTCAGATCAAGATAAATATTATAATAACGCGATGCAAAATAGATTTCATCAAGAATAAACGCAATAATATTTATCCATACAAATATATACCAGTCACGACTGTTTACAAGAGCATGCTGATAATACCATACAAAATAATATATCCATATTATCGCCGAGAGGACAGCAAAGAGGCATATAAGATTAATAAGTTGTAGACGAGACTCCACATTCAGGATCTCACCAAGTTTTCCACGCTCAAGAGAAAGCCCCTTGGAAATCTTGCAGTCGATGCATATAGCCAGCTTGTTGCGGCGCATATAAAAGATAGCGAGTACTACAAGACACACCGGATCAAGCATCAGAGCCGGAATATATGGATCATTGAAAAATGACAGTTCTTTAGGAACATGAATTATTGACCATATATCCAACACATTAAGAATGATTGACAAGAAAGCGTAGACAATCATACAATAAAAGATCGCATACGGCACCACCATGCATGTAGATGTCGCCTTGATCTTATTATTATAGAGCATCGTGTAGAGAAAAGCCGCCGCAAGCAAGCCGATGATAGGTGAAAAATAGAACGGGAAAATCCATGACAGAAACAAAGTCGCCATCATGACAAGCATGCCGATCGACAAGTTCTTCCAAAAGGAGAACAATTGCGAGGCATTTACTTTTTCAAGATCTTTCATGACTTAGACTTTATTCATTAGATATCCCCGGCTGTCAATCATTTGAGTCGGCTATCAAGAAAATCTACTATTTTCTTATACAAAGCGGTTCGGGCATTACCCATTCGCAGACTATGTTCGAACCCTGCCAAGGCCATCATGTCGAATATCTGCCCATTCGCATTCATTTTAGACGTATATTTGAGAGTATTGTAGAAATGAACATTGTCGTCGCTTGTGCCTGACATGATCAACAGACGGGCTTTGACATCCTGTGATTTGTCGAGTGCGGAGGCAAGATCGTATCCCTTCTCATTCTGCTGAGGAGTAAGCATGTATCTCTCAGTGTAGATGGAATCATAGAAACGCCAGTCAGTGACCGGAGCCATTGCGATTCCGCATTTAAAATCACATTCAGGCGAGGCAAGTTCCATAAGCGTCATATATCCACCATAACTCCAACCGAAACAAGCCGTTCTGCCCGCATCGATATAAGGAAGCGAAGCAAAATATCTTGCGCCGGCCAACTGGTCTTTCGTTTCATACTGTCCGAGTTGTCTATAAACCGCATTAGCCCATTCGCGACTTCTATTACCTGTACCGCGGCCGTCAACCGCTGCTACAACATATCCTTGCGAAGCCACATAATAGATTCCGTCCATTTTCCAGCTGTTAAGCACCAGTTGCGAGTCAGGACCGTTATATTGGTACATCATCAAAGGATAACGGCGTGACGGATCAAAATCGGCCGGTTTTATGATATATGCATCCATCTCCTCGCCATCCGCATTCTTGACTTTCAGAAATTCCATGCGCGGAGCCGAAGCGTATTTTGCAGCATATGTTTCATTCAATTCGAGAGTCTTAAGAATCTTACCCTTATTATTGCAGACAGTATACTGTGGAGGGATCAACGCACTGCTGTATTTTCGCAAATAATAATTGTAATTCTTGCTGAATGATGCAGATTCCGTACCTGGCGTATTATTGAGCATCGAAACATTACCCTTGCTGTCCACCGAAGAGACATTACGGTTAATCGCGCCGTTCTGTGTGGTCTGAATATAATGCGTGCCCGTTCTTGCATCCTTGCCATAATAATCAGTCACGTTCCAGTCTCCTTTGGTAATCTGACGCAACAGATTGCCATTATAATCATATTCGTATAAATGACGATAACCACTTCTCTCACTCCCGAATATAAACGATTTCGGATAATATCTCACCATCTGATAGGCCGAAGGGTTAAGCCATGCGTCGCTTTTCTCAGAAAGTACGAGACGGCCTACTGTCGATCCGGGATTTACACGAAATAACTGCAATGAATTCTGATCGCGATTGAGCAACATGACCATCAGGTCAGTTCCATTGCCGTCGAATTCCATAGACGGAACATACCCTTCACCAATAGGGAGATCCATTTTCTTAGTCGTACGGTTGTCGATATTGTATGCAAAAACCTCAACTGTGGAATTGGGATAACCCGCCAGGGGATATTTATACCGATAGGAAGAAGGATAAATATCTCCGAGAGGATCTTTATCACAATAACTTCTATACTCATCGAAAGCATAGACAGGAACCTTGCTTTCATCAAATCTGATGAAAGCAAGGGTATTGTCATCACTACTCCAGCAAATACTGTTGAGCATGCCGAATTCTTCCTCGTATGCCCAGTCAGGAGTACCATAAATCACCTCATTGATTTTCCCGTCTGTCGTTATAGCCTTATCTGACTTATAATCGATATTCGATATAAATAAATTATTGTCGCGCTGATATGCCACCATTCTTCCGTCGTGAGAAATGGTCGCGCCGCGCTGAGGGCCATCTTCCGACACTCTTGACAGTGTGGAACGAAGAATATCGTATACGTAATATTCCGCCGTAAACGAATACCTGTATATTTTTTTAGAATCTGTCCAAAGGAGAATCTTCTTTTCATTTGCACTCAGTTCATATCCGTCAAAACTGTCAATTTTTATGTCTCCCTTGACACCTTGGATAGAAAACAACGTAGAAATTTTCTCACCCGTCCGGTAACTGTACACATCAATAGCGGAGCCATCGTCTGATAACGCAGCAAAGGATTCTCCATCGTTTAACGGACGCATTTCTTTCACTCCCGCAGGAGACGTGACCGTAGGACTGCAATAATCATCGACGCCAAGAGTCGAAGCAGCCGCCGACAATATGCCTAAACAACCGATTCCTATTGTAAGAAAATTTCTATTCGTTTTCATGCTGTAATGATTCTGTAGGTTAGTCAGTTTGAAGATTGCATCAATATGAGCGGGCAAAAAGCAC
>ERZ860264.1147-NODE-1147-length-19597-cov-2.989561_pt1 | contig 19597 bp, 19 predicted proteins | sample MGYA00509980_ERZ860264 | MGnify/ENA primary metagenome ERZ860264 (study PRJEB30046, sample SAMN00715212) | human gut metagenome | study: EMG produced TPA metagenomics assembly of the A metagenome-wide association study of gut microbiota in type 2... | reverse complement strand
ACGAGCCTCGTTCGAACGCGCGAAATCAAGCAGAGCGGCCGTAGATCCCACCTTATCGGCTATGAGCTGGAGAGGACGGCGGCATTCCGGATGGACAAGAATCTTCGCTCCAGGATGATCATTTTTCATCTGCTGTATCTTTTCGAGAGAGAACCGGTCATGCACATGACATGCGCCTGGCCAAAGAAGCATATCGCGCCCGCACACGGAATTGATATAACCGCCGAGATTCTTGTCAGGGCCGAAGATGATCTTCTCATCGGCAGGAAGAGACTCCACGATCTTACGGGCGTTGCCCGATGTCACCACTATATCGGTATGGGCCTTGACGGCAGCCGACGTATTGACATAACTTATGACCGTATGGTCCGGATGCTCCCTGACGAATTTTTCGAACTCCACGGGATCACAGCTGTCGGCCAGCGAACATCCGGCAGCGAGATCCGGAACCAGCACCTTCTTGTCAGGACACAGTATCTTGGCAGTCTCACCCATAAAATTCACTCCGCACATCACAATCACATCCGCGTCGGTCTTGGCAGCCTGTTGAGCCAAAGCAAGGGAATCGCCTATGAAATCGGCAATCTCCTGAATTTCGTCGCGCTGATAATAGTGAGCCATGACAAGGGCATTCTTTTCCTTTTTCAATCTTGCGATCTCTTCACGCAACGCAGAATCATGAGGTTTCATTTTAATTTTATTATAAGATTGAATAAATTAAAAATTAAATAAAAATAATTCAACAACAATAATAGCTGTCAATAACATACAATAACTTTTCTTTCAAAAATTTGGAAATATGAGTTATTGAATTCCAGAACTGGTTTATCTACAGTATCGACAGAATGCCTATATTGAAAATCAAGACAATGCGTCGGTTGTCTACATCCTGTAGATAAGTGCAAAGTTAATAAATTCTCTGCAGATAGATGTTGAAAACTGTAGAAAAAGGGGCTTTCGGATGTTGAAAACGGGTATAAAAAGGGTGACACAAAAAAATCCTCAAGTGTTTGGATAATAGAAAAACTGTTTCTATAAGAGAGTTATGCGATTCCAGAAATTTAAAGGACAAAAGTTACCTACGTGTTTTAAACAGGGTTTTCAACAGAAAAACGGGGGTTATCTACAACTTATCAACATGGCAAATTCAAGACCCGGGCTTACTGAAGAAGGCAGAACTTTATTTAAGGAAACAAAAAAAGCCATCCGCTGGGGATGGCTTGGAATTTCAGACTGTAGCGAAGTGGTGATCACTTCGTCGTGGCATAAACCTGAGCACAATTTTCAAAATATGCCAGAACCACTTTTTTGATAATGTGTTTCATAATCAAATACTGTTGTTCAAATTTTCCGGAAATGGCCGTTCCTTATCTCGGCCTTTTAATTGGGTAATCCTCCGGTTTGTCCGATATGGACAGGGTTAAACTTAGAACTAACTTGTCTATAGAACGTCCAAAAGAAGAAAAAGTTGTAAAAAAATGTAAAAATTATGTTTTAAAACATAATTTCAGGGCATAAATTTATTTTGTCTTATTGAGTATATATTACTGGCATAAGATAGGATAGTAGATGTAATTTATTAAGTTTCATATATTTGATAGTTTTTATATATAGTATATATTGTGGTAAAACAGTGAGAGGAGCTAATCTCTTCGATCTGCTCCTCTCATAATTAAAATTAGGTTGAATCAAATCGTCATATTCCCGTAGAATAAAACAATTTTTTTGAATCCATCATGACATATAGTCATATCCGCATTATTACTAACTCATTCTTTTTTATTCCTAATCAATCTAATTAAAAATTGTCTTCATTTCCAATTTAATCAACAACAACATAATTAATTATTACTGACAAAAAGTAATGTCTGATACTCGGAAAAGACATTATGGTATGTATTTGACCTCATAAAATGTCATAATAATTTTTATGACATTAATTGAGCAGTATAGAATTATTAATCATTTTTTAGATATAATAATCTTTACACTTGCAAAAGTAAATAAAAAAAATTAGTTTACAAACTTTTTGCTAAAAAAAATTAAAAAAATTAAAAAAATTATATCATGTAGGTTTTGCGTTTTTTTTAGCAGGTCTTCAATATGGTGATAAAAAAAGACATTCCTGAACTTCAGGAATGCCCGTAAAATATGATAAAATCAATATATTAACTGTAAAAAGTATAATAAATCAGAATATTGAATCCGAGGCGGGTTCTTCTATAATTTCATCGGATGAAGTCAAAGTGGGATCGAAACTTTCTTCCTGTGTCACAAGATCAGGTTCATTCATGTCGTTGAGCGAGTCGGATATTTCTTCCGGTTGCACGGCAGCTTCATCCTGATATGTGAAGATTGGTTCTTCTTTTACGTATTCTTCTTCGAACAGGGCGGTATCAGTTTCATCGGTCATCCCCGCGTCCGGATTAAGGCTTCCGGAATTGAGAGTAGTGATCATCATCGGCAATCCGAAAAGGAAGAATAACAGACAGCAGGCAGCAAGGAGGGTGTCGACACCCAGCATTTTCGGTCTGAAAGGTTTCTCCGGAGCGCCATTGGCAGTGCGCGCCACAAGTGCGACAAGGGGTGTCAGGGAAAAAATCCCCCAGATTACCGCGACAACGATAAGAGCGGTAAATCCTACTTCCGGACCGAGCAGTCCTACCTGTCCCATCATTATACCAGATATACCGAGAGTCACTATAAACCATGCCAGCAGAGATCTCAGACATGACCCTCCTGATTCAGGAGTACGGAAGTCGGCATAATGGTGAAAAAAAGGACGTATGAAATATGTCTCGAAAAAACCTTCGTAGACGTATTTGGGATTATATATCTCTTTGAAATTCATATTTGCAAAATTAGGAAATTTTTTAGAAATAGAGGCGTAAGGAACTCTTAAAATTTAAGAGAGTCGTACATTTGTATGACTCTCTAAGTAGCTAAGAAGAATAAATGTACATATGATCATTTATTCCTGGCAGCTACTTAGTTTATATAAGGGAGACTTTCTTAACGATGATTATTTTCAGCTTTTTGTTGGATTTTAAATTGCGAAGACATGTAAGAATCATATTATTTCATGCAGTTCATTTAGTTTATTTTAAAATGCTGAAAAAAATATTTGAAATTTATTAGTTTTTTAAAAATTTTTTTATATTTTTGCCTTGAAAAGTTAACATAAATCAATTTTTTTGATTTATAACTTTTCTCTTATTAAAATTATAGGGTTCTTTACATACAAAATGTTAATGGAGCTATCATCAAAAAATATCTTCAACATTCTTATGAAAGACTGAAATCTATCCGTAAAGTCTGATATATTTCATGGCGATAATAAAATAAGTGACATAAATTCTAATCATAATTTAAATTTAAAGAAATGAAAAAAATTTTACTTCTTTCAACGACACTTGCAGCAGCGTCCACAATGATGGGAGCGCCTCAGGCCAAGATGTATGAAAACGCCGCGTTCTGCGGAATTTCTCAGGATGGCCGTTATGCCGTCAGCAATCTCATGAATATGATGATGACTATTCATGATCTTACCACCGATGAGATGATCGCACTTTATTTTGATGAAGAAATGGGCTACAATGAATATATGCCGGGATTCGGCACATGTGTTGCAAACGACGGCTCGGTTGTTGGTAACGCGGTGATCTATCATTGGCCGGATGAGACTCATTATACTACTGAAGATATGGCCGTAATTTTTAAAGAAGGAGAAATCATACCTCTTCCCGTGCCTAATTCTGAATATGGCGGTACGGCCCATGCAGTCACTCCCGATGGAAAATATATCTGCGGAAATGTAGGTAACGATGCTTTCGGTTTTGAATACAGACAGTCAATGCAACTTCCGGCCTTGTGGACCCGAAATGAAGACGGCACATATGGAGAACCGGTGATTCTTCCGCATCCCGATAAAGATTTTCTCGGAGGAGTTCCTCAATATGTCACCGCTATCGCCATGAGTACGGACGGCAATACTATTGCCGGTCAGGTGGTAAACAGTTCGGGCTGGTATTATTATCCGATAGTCTATAATCGTAATGCTAATGGTGAGTGGAGTTATACGCTTCCAAATCTTGAACTTTTCTATACTAATCAGGATATTGTGATTCCTGAAAATCCGGGTGAATATCCTGATAAGGAAGACTTTGCTACAGATGAAGAAAAAGAGGCATATAATCAGGCACTTAAGGACTGGCAGGATGCCGGCGGTACAGATTGGTCCACATATCCTAATCTTGACGATTTTATGGCAGATGAGGAAAAACAGGCCTACGAGGATGCCGTCAGGGAATATGAGATTAAGAAACAGGCTTATGATCAGGCGATCAATGAAGCTACAGAAGGTGCGATCTCTTTAGTATTCAATAATGTTATTCTTTCTCCGGACGGTAAGACATATGCAAGTACAGTAGCAGGTCTCGGCGGCGGTATACTTGGAGCTCCGAATAAAGTCAATGCAAAATATAATTCTCTGCGTGTATCTTCCAAAGAGACTGAAGAGGAATATGATACAGATACTCCTTATGTATTCAACCTTGAAGAGGGTACTTATAAGACATATCCTACAGAAACCGGTTTTCAGATCACATGTTCCGCTAACAGCGGCAAGTTCGTAGGCTTTTCCGGAAATGTAATGATAGGGGACATGAAAGCCTGTATCGTGGATACGGCAACCGGCATACAGTCTCTTGAAGACTATTTCGCAGTTAACGCTCCGGAACTTAAGACATGGATTGAAGACAATATGACACATGAGGTTGTCGTAGATATAGATGAAGATAATAATCCTATATATGGTGATATGGTTATAAGCGGCATACCTTTCTGTACTCCCGATATGACGACTATTACGAGCTATGCCTACAATGTATGGGATGGTCTCACATATGCTGATGGTGCCGTATTTACAGGTCTTCCTGAAGTATCAGGTGTCAAGGGTGTGTTTAATGATGACAAATCCGCTCTCAGTGTTTTCAAAGGCGGTATAATCAATGTTTCGGGTAATGCCGATATTGAAGTATTCTGCGCTGACGGCACAAGAGTGTTCAATGGGAAAGCCTCCAGTTCGCTCGAGACAGGACTCGGCAACGGCATTTATGTGGTACGTGCCAAGTTTGCCGACGGCAAGGTGATTGTACGCAAGGCTGCATTCTAAATTTTATCTTAAATATACGAGCGGACCGTTCATCTTCGAACGGTCCGCTTTATTTTTGCGTCAGGCTGCATTTCAAGAAACAGTCATGGCCTGAACTTGTCCGCGCCACACATAGTTATTGTTGTAGACAGACAATTATAGACAGACAAGGTTATGGATTGGAAAAAATATGTACATTGGGCAGTGAGGGTGCTTGATTATCTGGTGCCGGTGGCGATATCGGCGGGATTGGTCATATGGCTTTTTCACAAGGTGAATTTCCGGGATATAATCGCTGTGGCACGTGAAGAATGTGATTTTCTGTGGGTTGTGGTGATGATGGCTATAACGACCCTGTCGCATATGGTGCGCGGCATCCGGTGGGGTATCCAGCTGCGTGGCGCCGGCGTGCCGCGGATGAGCGTTACGAAAGAAAGTGTGTCTATATTCGGTGCATATGCATTGAATCTGGTATTTCCCCGCCTCGGCGAAGTGTGGAGATGCGTGTACATAAGCAGAAGCGAGAAAGTGCCGTTGTCGACAGTGGTAGGTACGGATATAGGCGACAGAGGATCGGATGCCGTGGTTGTCGTGGCATTGACATTTGTGGCGCTGGCAGTGGCGCATCCGGCCATTATGTCGTTTGTGACACATTATCAGGTGGGGCGCGATATAGCTCATGTGATCGATGACAAGCTCTTATGGCTCGGGATCGCGGCAATAGCAGGAATCTTCTGGTTTATATGTCATTATCTGCGTGAATATGAATGGGTGCGCAAGATGGACGGCAGTCTCGGCAAGGTATGGCAGGGATTCCGTGTCCTGTTCACTATGAGGGGGCGAGGCTGGTATGTGGTCCTCACAGCGGGAATATGGCTGTGTTACTATATGGAGACATATGTGATGTTTCAGGCTTTTCCTTTCACACGTGCTCTTGTGGAAGAACCGGGAAGCGCATATGGTCTGATTCCCGGACTTGTCGTATTTGTGTTCGGATCGTATTCGATGGCGATACCGAGCAACGGAGGACTGGGTCCATGGAATCTCGCTGTGATGTTCGCTCTCTCGTTGTATGGCATAAATGACACGGAAGGAGCTGCCTTCGCCATGGTGATGTGGAGTTTTCAGGCTGTCTGGCTGGTAGTGCAGGGATTGTTTTCTGCCGGTTATGTGATGTATAATGAAAAACATAGACCGATAACCGGGACAAAATAATCTTGAACCGGGACAGTCTATCTTAGTCTCAGCGTAGTGCCGGGACGGTCTTTGGCATCCGGATTCAGTTTGCGGAGAGAAGCCACGGTCATTCCGAAGCGTTGGGCGAGCGAATGGATTGATTCGCCTTCTCCTATAGTGGCTGTGGCCACTCCGGCGGGAGCCGACTCATGTTTGGGTTCGAGATATACTTCCTCCCAGGCCTTGATCTCTCCGTCGCGTCGCGCATCATTGTAGACCAGCAGTTTTTTCTTGTCAATACCGAATTCTTTGGCTATGGCCGCGTAATTGTCGCCCGGGAGTGCTATGACATAATGAAGGCTCCGGCTGCGACGCACCTTATGCGACGACAGGAGAGTGGAGCGTATGAAGTCGCTGTTTTCTTCAGAAAGACGTCCCGCCTCTGTGTCGAAAAGATAGAGGGCATAGCGTTCTATTATTGTTATGAGACGCGATGCATAGTTGGGGTCGGTGGCGTATCCGCATTCGCGCAATGTGACGGCCCATGCCTGATAGTCGGTCGGATCAAGATCGAAGAGAGGGGCATAACGTTTCCTGAGGAGAAAACGGGAATGGTCGGCGAAAGATTCAGCAGGAGTGGCATAGGCACGGAAACATTCGTCGGGCGCGTCGTCCGAACGTAGCAGAGTATCGCCTGTCCATCCGGAGTGGCATTTTATGCCGAAATGGTTGTTGCCGCGTGTGGCGAGCGTCGAACGGCCGGCAGCGGATTCGAGAAGACCCTGTGCGAGAGTGATGGAGGCAGGTATGGCGTAAGCTTTCTGCTGCTCCACGGCCATCGGCGAGTAGCGGTCGATATAGTCTTGATAGGCATCAGCGACAATAAGCGGGGATATAAACAGCAGGCAAAATATGAGAATGAATAAACGCATGACAGGGTAACGGGTCTAAAAATAAAGTTCGGGAGGAGGGAAACAGGGAAGTAAAATTAGGCATAAATTTTATTAAAGACAAGGTTATGGAGATAAAAAAAATAGAAACCGAGATAAAGGTGTGTGATTATGATGAGCTTCCGGATGATGACCGTGAGCTTGTTGATGCCGCGCGCGAGATGACATATACGAGTTACGCGCCTTATTCGAAATTCAATGTCGGGGCGGCCATACGCATGGAAGACGGCATTATCGTGCGGGGATCTAATCAGGAAAATGCCGCCTATCCGTCGGGGACATGCGCCGAGCGGACCGCCTGCTATCAGGCATCCGCGCTGCATCCGGGCAAGGCAATGAAAAAGATCGCAATTGCCGCAAGGACATCCTCCGGTTTTCAGGAAAAGCCAATAAGTCCGTGCGGCGCCTGCCGGCAGGCACTGGCCGAATATGAAAAGCTTTATGGGCCGATGGAAGTGCTGCTTTACGGACAGGACTGTGTATATGTGCTTCCGTCGGTAGCCTCTCTGCTTCCTTTGTGTTTTACAGAGTTTTGACGGACGGCAACCAATTGCGGTTTAAATTGTTTACTTATTAAATAATTACCCTCGGGGTATTTAAATTCATATTGCTATGGGAAGACTTTTACGCAGGATATCGGGAATAGCAGCGGTGGCGCTTGTGTCGCTGACAACGCTGACAGGATGTGTCGATACAGACGGAGACTGGTGGGGGGCGCCTCCTTACGGCTATACATACAATGATCCCCGTCTCGAGGGTTATTGGGCATTGGTGCAGTATAACAGCGATCCCGTATCGGTCGGAGATGCCAACTATATGTATTTCAACGGTGACGGTTACGGATATTATTATTATCTTGACAACGGATATCGCGAGCGTGAGCAGTTGCGCTACTGGAGCCAGCAGTCCAACAGCGGAGCATCGAACTATCAGATCAACATACAGTATCAGTACAGCAGTCCGCTGACTACGAGCTACTGGTTCACGCATGGCAACAATACCCTCTGGATGCAGTGGCAGACCGGAGGAGGCCGCGTACAGACATATGTCTATGACCGTATAGACCGTGCGCCCTGGTGATGATGATGTCGCAAAGAAAAACGCCATATGAAACTCACAGTTTCATATGGCGTTCTTTTTTATCGTCGAATATCTCGTCGATCACGAGAAAGATACCGGATTCCTCGACATCGCCGAATTCCCGGTTTACCGCCGTGCCGAACATCCGCATGGTAGGCGACAGGGCCATGTATGCGTTGACAAGGGGAGGGATCTTTCGTCCGTGCCGGCGGATGTAATGGTTGAGAATGCGGTAGTCTTCTTTATAGTCGCCGTTGTAGCGGGACTGTATTTCGTCGGACATTGCCCGGGTGGGAAGCTGCTCGATCGGAGTGACGAGATTGTCACGGTCTGGGAAGTGACGGTGCATGAAGCCGAGTATCATGTCACGGCAGTCGGAGCCGTAGTCGGGATACATAGTCACTTTTCCCAGAAGGTATTTTATCTGGGGATAGCGGACCACAAGCGCACCGAGTCCGTCCCATAGATTGTCGAGAGCGTATATTGAGGCGGGGCGTTTACCGGTGTTCTGATAATTGAGCACTACGAACGAACGTCCCAGTTCGATGGTGTGGGGAAGATATTCATTCAGAAACCTGTCGGAGAAACGGAACATATGGGACATTGCGATGTTTGGGACGCCCTCTTTCATAACGATGTCTTCGCCGAGAATGAACCGGTAGCCGCCGATAATCTCGCGGCTTTCAGGATTCCACACGATCATCTGGCGACAAGGGACAGGCTGCATGGTATCAAACTCGTCGATGTCGCATTCAAGACCGGTTCCGCCTCCGGCGTCGCGGAAAGCTATCTCGCGCAACCGGCCGATCTCGCGCATTGTGGCGGGAGCGTTAAAGGCATCGACGACGTAGATCTCGTTGTCTCCCTTGTTTGAACGGCGGAGCAGACGGTCGGGCGTCAGTTCGGCCTCGATAAATGACGGGTCTATTTTGTCAATGACGGGTCTCATAGGCGGGAATCACTCTTGGATCAGACGTTGAACCTGAAATGCATCACGTCGCCGTCCTGCACGATATATTCTTTTCCTTCGACTCCCATCTTGCCTGCCTCCTTGACGGCGGCTTCGGAGCCGAGTGTCACATAATCCTCATATTTTATGACTTCGGCACGTATGAAACCTTTCTCGAAGTCGGTGTGTATTATTCCTGCGGCCTGAGGTGCCTTTGTGCCGCGACGGAAAGTCCATGCACGCACTTCGTCGGCACCGGCCGTGAAGTATGTCTGCAGGTCGAGCAGGGCGTAGGCGGCACGGATAAGTCGGTTGACACCGCTCTCTTCGAGGCCCATTTCCTCAAGAAACTCGCGACGTTCCTCGTAGGTCTCGAGTTCTGCGATCTCGCTTTCGGTCTTTGCCGCGACGACAAGCAACTGGGATCCTTCATTCTTTATAGCCTCGCGGACCGCATCGACATATGCGTTGCCCGACACGGCACTGGCGTCATCTACATTGCAGACGTACATGACAGGCTTGTTGGTGAGCAGGAATAGCTCGCGCGCGAATTTCTGCTCCTCTTTGCCTTCGATCTCGACAGCTCGGGCCGGAAGTCCTTTCTCAAGAGCATCCTTGTAGGCCTGAAGCACTCCGAGCTGCATTTTCGCGGTCTTGTCGGCACCGGCTTTGGCCGCTTTCTCGGTCTTGGCGAGGCGGGATTCGACAGTCTCGAGATCCTTGATCTGCAATTCGTAGTTGATCACTTCCATGTCGCGCACGGGATCGACGGTGGTATCGACATGCGTTATATTGTCATCGTCGAAGCAGCGCAGGACGTGAAGGATGGCATCGGTCTCGCGGATGTTGGCAAGAAACTTGTTGCCGAGACCTTCACCCTTGGAAGCTCCCTTCACGAGGCCGGCTATATCGACGATCTCGACAGTGGCCGGCACAATGGAGCGTGGATTGCAGAGCTCGACAAGACGCGTCAGGCGATCGTCGGGCACCGAGATGACTCCTACATTGGGCTCGATCGTGCAGAAAGGGAAATTGGCCGATTGTGCCTTTGCATTGCTGAGACAGTTGAAGAGAGTGGATTTTCCTACGTTAGGAAGGCCGACAATACCACATTTTAATGCCATATCAAATTAGTTTAAAGATGTAAAAGCCGCATATGTAAAAGCCGCGGGCTTTTACCACTTGACCCGGTGATGAGATAAAGATTGGTTAGGGGAGAGATTCAATGTGCAAATTTACTAAAAATTTTTCAAACGTGCCAACAGTGTGTCCGCGCTGTGTCTCCAATTGTAGGACTGACGTATGGAATCGGAGATCTTTTTCAGTTCGCTGCCCGAAGGGGGCGCCGACAGATTGCGCTCTATGAGCCGGCCGAGTGCGGCCGAGTCGGATATGTCGGCGAGATTGTCGCCAAAAAAACTGAAGTCGGTCATGGCTGTGGAATCGTGGCATATTACGGGAACACCGGCTGCTCCGGCCTCGATGGGGGGGATGCCGAATCCTTCTGCCAGCGAAGGGTAGACAAAAAGCTCGGCAGCGGCATACCACATTTTGAGTTCTTCATGCTCCACGGTGCCGAGTTGATGGATGTGACGCCGTGTGTCCTCAGGAAGCGAAATCAAGTAACGGTTAAATTCCGCTACGGGCAGTGTCGGCTGATTTATAAGCACGAGGTCATATCCCCGTGCCGCAAGACCGAGTCCGACATAAGCTTTAAGCAATGACAACTGGTTTTTGCGTGGCTCGATACGGCTGACATTAAGGATATATGGGCGTATGCCGCGGCTACGTACGAAGCTCAAGGCTCTTTCGCGGTCGATATCGAAGAAATCGGATGACACGGCATTCGGAGTTACGGTAATATCCGCTGGGGCGATATTGTAATGTAGCGCTATTCTTTCGCGTGAATATTCAGATACTGTAACGAGTATATCGGCATGATGGGCGGAATATCGGAATATTATGTCGCGCGACAGACGATAACCTAAGGGAAAATAAGATGGAAAATCACGAAACAGTATGTCGTGTAGAGTTACGACAGTACGGCAATTATGAATAGCTGGGGGGGTAAAATACTGAAAATGAGCAATATCTATATTGTGTTTGTTTATTATTGAAGGGAACTCCGATAGAACACGCGAGACACGATTATCGGATTTCAACGGTATATAGTTTATATTGTGGGCGCATCCGAATATTGAGCTTATTTTGTCAATATCATTTGCAGCGAAATAAAAGCTTATGTCTGGAGCAAGGTGCGGCAAGAGTGTATAAACACCTTTGATATAGGTATTTATGCCTTCGGTAGACGGATGGTCGAAACAATGTGCGTCTATTAATAAATTCACTTGTTTTTAAGTTCTGTAATTAAGAGTCTTGGCAGTGATGAAACTATGTTGGAGCATCGGCGGAGCTGTTTGCGGGGCTCTTGCACGATACGGTAAATGAATTCCATATGAGATCGGACCATCCAGGCGGGAGCACGTTTCTCGTCAAGTCCGCTATAGAACTTGAATGCCGCTCCTACGGCGATCATTATGCCGTGACGGAGGTGGGGGCGGAGGCGATGCATGAAATATTCCTGCTTGGGAGCACCGAGAGCTATCCAGATGATATCGGCTCCATCTTCAGAGATGGTTTTTGCTATGGCCGGATAATCGAAGTCCTCGACAGCGCGGAACGGCAGTTCTATAAATTGCATTCCGGAGACGTCGGGGTTGAGCGAGATAAGATTTTTCTGCAGGGAGTCGAGGACCGGTTGCTGGGTGCCGAGGAATATCATACGGTAGCGGCGCGATGAGATGATATCGCGGAATATTTCAGATCCACAGTATTGTGAATAACGCTTGCCATGTATCATACGGATGTAGAGGGGGACGTATGAAGAGTCGCAGATGGCGAACATTCCGGAGTTGACCACGTCGAGATATTCGGGGACACGGTTGGCTGTGTCAAGTATAACTCCGTCGGCGACAGAGATATAATCTGCGCCTGGTTTGCCGAGTCTCTGGTGGATGGCGGCGTGCACCGCGTTGCGGTCAAATTCGTAACGTATGTTGAAATATGTCTGCATTATAGATTATACTGAAGTTTTTGACAAATGGTTTGTTCTTGTGACAACACATTCTATCTAATTCCTTAACGACTGTAAGGAAATAATTATTTGAAAGGAATATTATTATCTGTCTTAAGGTTAAGTGATGTTTATTAATTATTTTATGTAAATTTATATACTTTTGTAACTATATGTATTGACGGTATCAAGACAATGTTAATATAATAAGTATTATTCTTATTGCGGTATTAACATAACACTTTTCTTTTATCACTTGGTTAACACTGTCACAGTCATAGGACTGTGACAGTGTTAATGTTAATGTGGATTTTGTGGGTTGGGTGGGTATTAAGGGATGTGGATTTTGGTGGTTTTGCCGTTTTGGACGCGTAGGTATAGGCCTGGAGCAGAAGGACGCTCTACGCGGATGCCTTGCAAGTTATAATAGATAGGGGTGTTGTCGTAAGATTCGGTTGAGATGGAGCTGATACCGGTCTCTATACCTGCATCGGTGAATATGGTAGACGTTTCTGTCGAATGGATACCGTCTTTGACCGACTTGGCGCGGATAAGGATCATACGGTTGGGATCAGTGGGTAAATTTACGTTATATGCAGTGTTGGCTTCGGCAACCTGGTTTGTCCAGTCTGCGGGATACTCTGGAGCCGCTTTGGCCGGTGCATTTTGTGTGGGGACGTTAGGACCTATGACTTCGCGAATATGGTTGCCGTCAAGATCATATTCATTAACGAGAAGATGAAGGTCTCCTATCTCGGATAATACTTCTATATGGTCGATTTTGTTGTCGGCATTGTAAATCTTGTTGATAAGAGGTGTGGGGGATAGTTGGCGGTAGAATGAGAGAGAATTAAAGGCCAGCCCACCTTCAGAAACATTAAAAGATATTGTAGGGCACTCCAATTCAATTCTATAGAACATATTGTCTTTAGGGTCAGCAATTGAAAATTCAAAAGATCTAGGAGTTGAATTAAGAGAAGGGTTTTCAATTTGTTGTACAATAGCATCGTCCATATTTTCTGATGGTGATACTTTTAAGCGGATACAGGAAATCTTATTTTTATCTCCTCCGCTTTTTAATGTAAGATTGCAAATTACTTTTGATATTTTATTGGGAATCGGTGAAAGATTATAAATTGTCGGGGTAGTTGGCATATAAGCTCCACAACGCAATTCATTCCAATTAGTACCTGTTATTCCGAAACATTCAGCTTTCCAATAAGAATTACCAAAAATATAGGTTGTTATAAGTTCAGTCTGTATATTCGAATTGCCGTAAATAGGTTCTCCAGTTACTACCCAATTCCCATTGTTTATTCCGGAAATTGTGAAGGCGAGGGCTTCGGGCGCGGTTGTGTTGTCTTGAGCGAAAGACGCGATCGGTGTGATGGCCGTTATGGCCATTAAGATAGTGGTCAGGTATTTCATACGTGAAAATCAATAAAGTAGTTAACAATGCAAAAGTAACAAAATATCAGTTAATTGCAAAGCTTTGGAAAAATTCTTTGCAAATTAACTGATATTTTTTTGAGATATGAGATTCAGCGTCTTGGAAAGATGCTGCTCCGACGGTGGATGTTATCGGCGAGTGGGGAAGTTTAGCGGGAGGTGAGATCGTCGAGGAGGTGCTGCCATTTGCGGGAGATGACTGCGGTGGAGTATTCGCGGCGGAGTTTGGCGTTGGCTGCAGCTCCGAGTTTTGTTGCAAGGTCCGGCGAATCCCACAGTTTGCGGATCTCACGGCTTAGCGCCGAGGCATCACCGGGGGTGAAGAGCGCACCGATAGTATCGTTGCCTTTTCCGATTATCTCGGTGAATCCTCCATGGTCGGGAGCGACTGTCGCTTTGTTGTATTTGGCTGCCTCAAGGATAGCCATCGGGAAACCTTCATAACAGCGTGAAGCCATTATCACCAATCGAGAATTAAGATAAAAATCCTCCAGATCTTTACCTTTTACGTACCCGAGAAGATGGATATTCTCAGGTTTATCGGCTATTAAAGTTTCATCAGCCACTGCGCCGGCAAGTCTAAATTCAATATCAGGATTCTGACGAGCTGCCTCAATGATAAGGTCTATCCCCTTTTCTTTGGATATACGTCCGCAGAAAGCCACATAGTTACCATTACAATTCTTGGTCTGGAGATCATCAATATTTCCGCAATCAATATCCATAGGATTGGGGATCAAAATGAGACGATCCGAAGGATATCCGGCTTCAGTGAGTTTTTTTCGTTGGAAATCGGTGATACACGCGTAACGGTCGACACAATCCTTATAATGGCTGCGCAGACGCGCAACAGCATTACGCGCGGCATAACCGACGGATTTGAGCCTTGACTGTTCGCAGTTATAGCGTACGCATCCCCATTCATCGCCACGTTGCAGACATAATTCACAAGGCGCACCATCGCGCATAAAAAGTCCTGTGGGACAGATAAGCCGGAAATTATGGATGGTCATAACGACCGGAATTCCTGCCTTCTTACATTCTCTCAGGGCTGCCGGAGATATGAAAGGGTATAGATTGTGTACGTTTACTACATCGGGATGTTCGCGTTCTATAGCCTTGCGCATGGCTTTTATCCCCGAAGGAGACCAAAGTCCGGACAGAAAACCTCTTATTTTGCCAGAGATAGATTCGCGGGCTCCGGCTGTCGACATGCGGAGTTGTGCCACATCATGGCCGAGACCGGTAAAGATCATGGCCATCTTGTCGACTACGGCTTCCTCCCCGCTATATTTGCCATACTCGTTATGAACGAGAAGAATTTTCATAATATCGGATCAGTTATCCTTTACCTGATAGTCTATGATGCGTTTAAGTTCTTCGCGAGGGTCCTCCGATTTCATAAGACGCATCAACAGGGAGTTGTCAATAAAAACTATTTTATGATGGCCTTCTGAAGATCTCAAAGCCTCCAGATAGGCAGTCCGTTTAAAACTTGAGGTCGTGATAAAAAATCCGAGTTCGGCGAGACCGTTAGTTGCAGTCAGCTTACTTTTAAAAAGAATGAAGTCATTTTTGTCTATGGTATCAAGATGATTCTTGCACTCGATAAGAATATACTTACCGAATTTTGTGAGGAAAGGATCGTCTATTTCATTTCGTACAATCAGATCAACTTCATTCAAAGATTTGTCACGTGTTCGTTTGACAATTTCAGAGAATCCTATACTTTGGAAAAGGAGAGAGATAAAATCTTCGAATCTTGAACCTTTCAGATAAGTATTCTCCTCATCCTTCAGTTCAGAATACATGTTGATAAGTGCTGTGCTGATAGATTGGGGATTACTGTCCAATTGTTTGTAATATGGCAGGATGACATTCTTTAACTCTTCACCCCATTCATCATAATCGATCTTTTTGTCGGAGAATCCCAATACATTTCCATTCTGAAGGAGAGGGGTGAGTTCATCTAAATATTCGGGTATGAATTTCGATACAAACAGTATTTTCGCATACGGATTAATTTCAAGAATGCGTCGGGCGAGTGAGATTCCGTTGAAGTCATAGGCATCCATCCGAATGTCTATGACAGCCAGATTGTAGAATTTATTTTCTACATAATTAATGATTTCTTCTTTGGCTGAAGCATTCAGAACGTTAGACATCGGTATTACCGATTCTATGGTTTTTGCCAAAGCTATAGCCTGAGGCTTTTCGTCATCAATCACAAGAATCTTTCTCGTTACCATTTATAGGGAAATTTATAATGAATATTGTGGAAAAGCCCTCGCAATCACGTTTTAGAGATATTGTGCCACCGATATCCGAACATACATTTTTTGCGTGATACAGACCTATGCCAGAACCGGAAGTAGTTGTAAAACCAAAATCAAAAATTTTATCAATATTGTCATCCGGCACGCCACAACCTGTATCTTTTACAGCTATAACACAATTATTGTCGAGGATGTTTGCGTCAATGACAATTCTTTTATCTGTGGTGTTATCGCTTGTAAGGGAAGCATTAATTGCTTTCTTTGAGTTGATTATGAGGTTATGTATAAGTTGAAGGAGTGTCTGGAACGGTTGGTGTATGAGTCGCGAGTCATTGATGTCAAAATTAGTCTCAATTGAAATATTATCTGCGGCAAGGGAGGAGCGGACAAACACTTCGGTTGCTCTCATCAACTTTGATAGAGGGAATGGCTGATCGGGTCCGGAATGTATGATATCACCTAAGTTTCCAAGAGTGGCGTCAAGATGTCGGACAGAGGCCTTAAGGGATTCTGCGATTTCCGGAGCAATCTCATTCTCGATAAGACGAATTGTGGCAGATATATTTTGAATGGCGTTCCCGAGATCATGTCTTGCGAAATTCGCGATATAGTCCATATGCGAATTGTTTGATCTGATGACAGTTTGCAGAAGTCGTTCAAGAGATAGGATTCTGCTGCCCTGTTCATCTATTTTTTGAGCAAGCACAATTGGATTGAACTTTCGTGAGGGTTGATATGCATGGGATTTCTTTGCCATAAGTTCCGTTATCACATTATATGCAAAGATAGGTTTTTTAATTTGATAAAGCAAATCTACCAGATAACAAAAGGCAGATTTTAAATAATTGCAGCTATTTCTCCCAGGATGATATTTTTTTAATTGCTTTGGCGGGAATTCCCGCGATTATAAGGGCCGATCCTTCTATCGGGCGGTTGACTAATGAATTCCCTCCTATCACACAATTGTTTCCTACGGATCCTTTTTTAAGTATTGTGGTATTTGCGGCAATCCATACTTTATTGCCAATGCTAATAGGTGATGACGAATTCATCAGATTGCCTTCTACATCATATATTTTGTGGGCATCACTATCCATAACAAGAGTGTTCCAACTGAATTGTACATCGTGTCCAATAGTTATTTTATCAGAACATATAATGCTTGTTGTACCGGAAATGGCAAAATTAGATCCGACCTTAAGACAGCCTTCCGGTTTTACATGAATTATAGCACCCCGGCCAATATGTAAGTCTGCATTTATATGCCATTTACCTCCTTTCTCAATACATATTATGGTATGTGTGCCGTAGCAGTCCACAGCATCCGCTATGTGAAATCCAATATGCGAAGAATTGAAACGGGGAGATTCAAGAATCATGCCGCCACGATACATATTTTTAATACGTACGTTCGGTGCGAGCCATACCGGTAATTTTATCGCCTGGGAGATAGGTAAATAGCGGAAGTTGAACCAAATTGTGCGAGGTGCGGAGATAAGGACAGAAAATATTTTTCTAATCATAGTTCGTTACTTGTTTTTACGTTCGCGGGCAAGCAACCGCTCGTATTGGTCGGGATGTTGTGCCAGATACTCGGGGTTATGTTTGCGGTAATAGGCCAGGTTATGATACGGTTCCTGTTCTTCCCCGTATTCTTTCTCCCGCAGGCGGGCGTATAACTCCGGATCATCGCTCAATGCCTGCGGATCGTATTTGCGGTATTCTTTCAGTCCCCAGTTGGCCCGGTTGGTCATGTCGTTGCGGTTCGGGCCGAAGAAAGCCGCAAACGACACCTTTTCGGGCATGACTTCGAGGACCTCCTTCAGAGCCTTGACACCCAACTGTTTGCCGATATGCTCGAATACACACGGTCAGGCATACCGAATTTACCGAGGTTGACGGCTTGTTTCAACTCTTTGTCTATATCCACCGCCGCGGCCTGCTCCTTGTCCTGCATGAACTTGCGGAATGCCGATTTGTCGGTCCGTGCCATGTGTTTCAGGAGCATGAGCTGCGACGATTCGACATACCCCAGCCGCAGGGCCTTTTCCGTGTCGGGTTCCGCCGGGCCTGCATTACCGGATAGGGCTGTTACGGTTTCTATGATCTCCCCATCCGTCGCTGTTGCAGGCAGTTTCAGCACCTCGATCAGTTGCGTACGCAGGTCTTTGTCCCCGTCTGCCGATTCTTTAAGGCTCAATACGATAAGCCCCCTTTTGTCGAACAGTTTGACGGCGTTCCGATTGGACGGGATATCGACGATCGACACCTCGGTCAGTTCGCAGTCCGTTACGGTGTCTACGCCGTCGATCCTCTCGTAATTGAGAACAGACAGGCCGATAGACGCCGAGCGCAGAAAGCCGCCGTCTACACGCTCTTTAACCTCTTTTCCGAGCGGGTTATTTTCGTCGAATACGGCGTCGGCAATCAATTGCGAACCCTCGGTCCGGATGTTGTCCCAGCGGCCTATAACGCCTTTTTCCCGTGCGTGCATGTAGAGCATCACGGGATTCTTTTTAAAACGTTCCGTGCGGATGCCCTTTGTCTGAATAACAAAGCCGTCCGCATTGACGCTTTCGTCGGAGATGATAAATGTGTATGTCATGTAAAAGTATTTGGATAGCACAAATATCCTTCATATATGCGCCATGGCAAAAAATTGTTTATAACCTATATACAAATTATTTTCAACCCTTGGCAATCCGATTTTTTGATAAACTTTGTATTTTATTCCGTCTCTTTTACTATATTTGCATATCCTAAATCTTATAAGTCATGCCTTTTGCAAAAACAAATCACAGAATTATAGCCACTTATGGTGTGGGTAGTGGAAACGCCCCAGCGCTTTCTTATAAGAGCGTAGGACACCTTAGAGTGGCTTTTTTTCATTTCCTAAATCTTATAAGCTATGTTTACCTATCAACGAGATGCCGCACAAGTTGCGCAGTTTGCTAATCAGTACAATTTCGACGAACTGGTCGCATGTCTAACCGACTACCTCGATCCGAAAGCGGCCGCTAAACATTTAAAACTGATTTATTTCACACTTACAGAGTATATTTTGAGCGACACTGAAAATATGGGCCGTTCGGATGTCGCGGAAGCTATGGTTACTCTGCGGTGGTTGCACGAAGCGATAGAAACAATGACAAATGGCGATGACCGTGCTATTAAAATTGTTCCTTACCATATTCCCGTTGTAAAATGGTGTGACTAACCCCAATTTATTGCAAGTATAACGAACTTGCAATGACATTCCAAACAAAGACCCTTTAAACCGAGTTTAAAGGGTCTTTTATTTTTGCCACTTTTTTGTCGATATTTCAAGGCTGAACTTTGAAATTTCCTGTTTTTGGACTGGAATTTTCGAAATGCCCGATATAGTTCCGCCCCACCGTGATGAACGGAGCGGAAAGCGTTCCGGCGCTTTTGACCGCAAAGATGCCGGCTGGCGCTCGAACGAGTGCGGCGCGGACGGGCAGTACCGGAGTA
>ERZ860264.1131-NODE-1131-length-19864-cov-8.832601_pt1 | contig 19864 bp, 17 predicted proteins | sample MGYA00509980_ERZ860264 | MGnify/ENA primary metagenome ERZ860264 (study PRJEB30046, sample SAMN00715212) | human gut metagenome | study: EMG produced TPA metagenomics assembly of the A metagenome-wide association study of gut microbiota in type 2... | reverse complement strand
AGCAACTGACTCTTAATCAGTGGGTCCAGGGTTCGAATCCCTGAGGGTGTACAATTAAAAAGGCCTTTAAGAAATTCTTAAAGGTCTTTTTTTTATCCACTATCATTCTTTCTGTATTTTCAGAACAACAGCTCAGCCGACACTACTGCCGTTCAAGAAACTTTCATTCTTCTTTCCAGCAAATCTCTTAATTCATACTCCAGCTTCTTCACAACTTCTTCTATAGAAACTTCACATCCGGTTTCCCGGGCAATAGAAGTAACTCCTTTGTCCACAAATCCACAAGGGTGTATATAGCTGAAGTATCGTAAATCTGTATTTACGTTTAGTGCCAGTCCGTGCATCGTCACATAATGACTGCTGCGCACTCCTATGGCACAAATCTTACGTTCTCTTGAAGTTCCCACCTCAATCCATACTCCCGTAGCTCCGGCAACCCGTTGCCCTTGTATCCCATAGGCTGCACATACTCTGATTACAGCTTCTTCCAGCAAGTTAATATAATCCTTCAAGCCCAGATGAAAATCCTCCAAATTTAAAATAGGATAACAAACCACTTGTCCCGGTCCGTGATACGTGATGTCCCCTCCTCTGTCTGTCTGAAACAGCTCCGCATGAACTGCCTGCAACTGCTCTTTATTAAGCAGCATATTGGCCGGCTTTCCATGACGGCCTAAAGTATATACATGCGGATGCTCGCAAAAAATCAGACGATTATAATACGGCAGATGCTGCTGTTTTGCCGCAACCAATTCTTCGAACAGCTCTGCCTGCCGATGCCATGCATCTGCATAAGCAATCCGTCCCCAATATTCTGTTTTCATAATATCCATTCCATTTAAAGTAGCATATTGACAAAAATAAAAAGAAATATTAACTCATGCACACGAAAGAAGTCGTTTTTTAAGTGGTCAATTCGAGAAGAAATACTATATTTGTCAAAATAGAGACTGAAAACATAGAATAACCTCAAAAGAATAAAGGCAATGAGAAAAACTTACCTTTTACTATCTACTTTCTTTTGTTTCCTTGCATCCGGCATTTTGATGCAAAGCTGTATCGAACAGAAACAAAAGCCACAGGCTGAAATAACCAGTTCCGTAATTGATACAACTGTTTACCTGAAGTCCGATGTAAAGTCATCCCCTTCCTGTAAAATTCACATAGAATATATGTATCTTACTCCGGCTTCAGCCGAAGATTCACTGTCTATGCTTATCAACAGCGAAATACAAAAGAATTTATTCGAAGGAAAATACATCGGAGTAGCGCCCGAATCTGTTTCTACCCAAATGGCCGACAACTACATACGTTCGTATAGAACAGATGTGCTGAAACTTTACGAGGCTGATGTATATAACGGCATGGACGAACAGGATATTCCGGGATGGTACAACTATGAATACGACATCCAGGCCAATCTGGAAAATGGAAGAGACAGCATCTGGAACTATACAGTCACTACATTTGAGTCGACAGGAGGGGCACATCCCAATACTTATTCCAAATGGTTGAACATTGACGCCGTTTCCGGGAAAGTTCTGACTGCAGAAGATGCTTTCAAAAAAGAAGCAGAAAAGAAAATATGTGACCTTATTCTACAGGCTCTGATAGAAGAAGTCAATACACGAATGAAAACTGATACCATTCGCACAATAGACGATCTGCGTTCGATAGGAATTCTGCTGGAATCCGATCCTTATATTCCGGAAAACTTCCTTTTGGGCAAAGACGGAGTCAGTTTCTTATACAACCGATATGAAATTGCTCCTTATGCCAGCGGAGATTTCAAACTGACCATTCCTTACAACGAAATAGAAACTTATTTGAACAAATAATACAATATGGACATCATCCTCAAGTATTTTCCCAACCTTACAGAAACACAGAAACAGCAGTTCGCTGCATTATATGACCTATATACAGACTGGAACAGTAAAATCAACGTGATTTCACGCAAAGATATTACCAACCTGTACGAACATCATATCCTGCATTCTTTGGGAATAGCTAAAATTATCCAATTCAAACCGGGAACAACCATCATGGACTTAGGTACAGGAGGAGGTTTTCCGGGAATACCATTGGCAATTCTTTTCCCCGACACTCACTTTCATTTAGTAGACAGTATAGGAAAGAAGGTGAAAGTCGCTACAGAAATAGCCCACGCTATCGGACTAACCAATGTAACGACACGACACTGCCGGGCTGAAGAAGAAAAGGAACTGTTCGATTTTGTGGTCAGCCGCGCCGTAATGCCGCTTACCGACCTATTGAAAATAGTCAGAAAAAACATCAAAAAAGAGCAGCAGAATGCTCTTCCCAATGGACTGATCTGCCTGAAAGGAGGAGAATTGGAAAAGGAAATTCTTCCGGTGAAACATCAGACTGTAATTTCTGACTTGAAAGACTTTTTCAGTGAAGAGTTTTTCGAAACTAAAAAAGTAGTATATGTGACTATCAACCGATAAGAACTGATTGCATCTATGAAAATTAAACGATTTGAATTCAATATGTTTCCGGTAAACTGCTATGTATTATCGGACGACACCAAGGAAGCGGTAATCATTGATGCCGGATGCTTTTACCCTGACGAACAGCAGGAATTGAAAAGATACATCACAGACAACAATCTGAAAGTAACTCACTTGCTGAACACTCACCTGCATTTGGACCATGTGTTTGGCAATCCGTTTGTCAAACGTGAATTCGGATTACAGGCCGAAGCACATAAAGCTGATGAATTCCTGCTCAATCAAGTAGCCGACCAATGCCGCATGTTTGGTTTCGAAATCAACGAACCTGCCATACCTTTAGGCCGATACATCGAAGATAAAGAGCTTATTCGTTTTGGCAATACGACTTTAGAAGCGATTCACGTGCCCGGACATTCTCCCGGCGGCCTCGTATTCTACGCAGCCTCTGCACAATGTATGTTCAGCGGGGATGTGCTTTTTAATGGAAGTATCGGACGTTCCGATCTGAGCGGAGGTGATTTTACAGCACTCCGGAACGGAATCATCAACCGTCTCTTTGTGCTTCCAGACGAAACGACGGTATACCCCGGACATGGTGACGCCACTACTATCGGACGGGAAAAAATATCCAATCCTTTCTTCCGGTAATCCTTATAAAAAAGGATTACCGCATTACCACCTTTATAAAACCTTAAAAACATGAAAACAGATGTCTTTGCCGACAGACACATCGGCATTACAGAAGAAAATCTTTCCACCATGCTGGAAAAAATTGGAGTGAATAGCCTTGAAGAATTAATCAGCAAAACAATTCCTGAGAATATTCTTCTGAAAGAACCGCTTGCACTTCCACCGGCCATGACAGAACATCAATTTGCGACTCACATTACTCAACTGGCCTCTCATAACAAGATTTACAAATCTTACATAGGATGCGGATGGTACGACACCTTTACTCCTCCTGTCATTCAAAGAAATGTATTTGAAAATCCGGTTTGGTATACTTCATATACCCCGTATCAGGCCGAGATTTCACAAGGACGACTGGAAGCCTTGATTAATTTCCAGACTATGATCAGCGACCTGACAGCTATGCCATTGGCTAACTGCTCGCTCTTGGACGAGGCCACTGCAGCAGCAGAAGCTGCTACCATGATGCATAATCTCCGCTCTCGTGCCCAACAGAAAAGTGGCGCCAATACCCTATTCGTAGACGAAGAAATATTTCCTCAGAACCTAGCTGTTATCCAGACACGTGCTATCCCTCAAGGTATTACTGTCCGCGTAGGAAGCTATAAGGAATTGGAGTTTACTCCGGATATCTTCGGATGCATTATCCAATACCCGAACAACAGTGGTAATATTGAGGACTATCGAGAATTTACAGCACGTGCGCACGAAGCAGGATGTAAAGTGGCTGTGGACGCAGATATTCTCAGCCTCACCTTGCTGGTACCTCCCGGAGAATGGGGAGCAGATATTGTATTTGGTAGTACACAAAGACTGGGTATTCCAATGTTCTATGGAGGACCTTCTGCAGCCTACTTCGCAACACGCGACGAATTCAAGAGAAGCATGCCCGGACGTATCATCGGTCTGTCTAAAGACAAATACGGACACTTATGCTACCGTATGGCACTACAAACGCGTGAACAGCATATCAAACGTGAAAAAGCGACCTCAAACATTTGCACAGCACAGGCCTTATTGGCTACAATGGCTGGCTTCTATGCAATATATCATGGGCCTGAGGGCTTAAAGGAGATTGCCACACGCATTCATCACATGACTACCTGGCTCGGCAATCAGCTTACTCATTTAGGATACACACAAAAGAACATTTCTTTCTTCGATACACTCCGTTTAGGGCTTCCTGCACATGTTTCTCCTCAGAAACTGCGCACTATTGCACTAAGCAAAGAAATCAATCTCCGCTATTTCGACAACGGAGAAGTCGGCATCAGTCTGAATGAGACTACCACTCCGGCAGACTGCCATCAGTTATTGTCTGTATTCGGAATTGCTGCCGAAGAGTCTGTACACGAAGTATACGATATACCACAGCAAGATTCTATTCCGCAGGAACTGTGCCGTACCAGCAGCTATCTTTCCCATGAAATATTCCAGAAATATCATACAGAGACAGAAATGATGCGCTACATCAAACGACTGGAAAGGAAAGATATTTCACTCGCCCATTCTATGATTTCACTGGGTTCTTGTACCATGAAACTGAATGCAGCAGCCGAAATGCTTCCATTGAGTAACGCATCATGGATGAATATCCACCCTCTTGTACCTGAAGATCAGGCAGTAGGATATACTGAATTAATAACCAATCTTTCCGAACAGCTGAAAATTGTCACCGGATTTGCAGGAGTAACTTTACAGCCCAACTCTGGAGCAGCCGGAGAATATACCGGACTCCGCATCATACGCAGCTATCTGGAAAGTATAGGTCAAGGACATCGCCATCTCATTCTTATACCGGCATCGGCCCATGGAACCAACCCTGCATCTGCTGTACAAGCCGGTTACGAGACTCTGACTTGTGCCTGCGACGAACATGGAAATGTTGATTTGGAAGATTTGCGCACAAAAGCGGAAGAACACAAAGACCAGTTGGCTGCTCTGATGATTACTTACCCGTCTACTCATGGTATTTTTGAGACAGACATCAAGGAAATCTGTGAGATTATCCATAAATGTGGAGCGCAAGTCTATATGGACGGGGCCAATATGAATGCTCAGGTAGGACTGACAAATCCCGGAACAATCGGTGCCGATGTCTGTCATCTGAACTTACACAAAACATTTGCTATACCTCATGGAGGTGGTGGTCCGGGTGTAGGTCCTGTATGCGTAGCCGAACATTTGATTCCATTCTTACCCGGACACGTACATTTTGGACATCCGCAGAATGAAGTTTCAGCAGCACCTTACGGTAGTGCCGGTATTTTCCCGATTACCTATGCATACATCTGTATGATGGGAGCTGAAGGATTAAAACGTGCAACTGAAACAGCCATTTTAAATGCCAATTATCTGGCAGCTTCCTTAAAAGATACTTATGGAGTTGTATATCAGGGAAAGAATGGCTTTGTCGGTCATGAGATGATACTGGAATGCCGCAAAATACATGAAGAAAGCGGAATTACCGAAAACGATATAGCAAAACGACTCATGGATTATGGTTATCATGCTCCTACACTTTCCTTCCCCGTTCATGGCACATTGATGATTGAACCGACAGAAAGTGAAAGCTTAAATGAGTTGAATAACTTTATTCACTCCATGCAACAGATTTGGAAAGAAATAGAAGAAGTCAGACAAGGAAATGCATCTCGCGAAGACAATGTGCTAATCAACGCTCCTCACCCGGAATACGAAGCAGTAGGCAGCCAGTGGACACACACATACAGCCGTGAAAAAGCAGTCTACCCTATAGAAAGTGTCCGAGAGAATAAATTCTGGATAAATGTAGCACGAATAGACAATACTTTGGGAGACAGAACCCTCTTGCCTACACGCTACGGAAAGTTTGAATCCTGAGATAAAGCTTAGATATAAAAAAGACAGACCATACACTGGAAAGAACTGAATCCAGTATAAGGTCTGTCTTTTTTACTATATAACAACCTATATATAAATTTTCATATCTTCAAACTTATCGTCCTTTCCAAAAACTTGGAGCAAACATAAGCAGAATACCAAATAATTCCAAACGGCCAATAAGCATCAGGAAAGACAAAATCCATTTTGCGGCATCAGGTAAAGCGCTCCATGAAAAGGCCGGACCAAATGCCCCTAGTCCCGGTCCTACATTTCCCAAACTGGAAATGACCGTTCCAAAAGATTCTGTCAACCCCAAGCCAAGGAACATCAATGCAACCCATCCTACAAAAGCGCAAATAAAAAATGTCAATACAAACGTCATTACTGTAGAAATAGTAGAAGGGGAAACTGTCTGAGAATTGATCTTTACAGATAACACAGCCCGAGGGTGAATCAACCGACTGAATTCATTCTTGATATTACGCAATACAATCAACAAACGCATGCTTTTTATACCTCCAGCTGTAGAACCGGTACATCCTCCTGCCACCATTGTATAAATAAACAACATCCAGGTAAATGGTGCCCAGGTATTATAGTCATCAGTAGCAAATCCACAAGATGTATGCACCGAAGCCACTTGGAACAACGCTTTACGAAAAGCATTCTCCACACCATAATTGTTATAGCTAATGAGAGAAAAGGTTATGATTAGAGTAACAACTCCTATTGAAATCAGGAAGCCTTTGAACTCATCGTCTTTGAGCAAGTGAGCAAATTTTCCTTTCAAACACATAAAATACAAGGAAAAATTCACACTGGAAAGAATCATAAAGATAGCTATTACATACTCTATAAAAGGTGAATTCCAATGAGCTACACTATCCTGCTTCGTAGAATATCCGCCAGTCGCAGTAGTAGAAAACGAATGACATACCGCATCAAAAAGATTCATTCCCCCACACATCAGCAAAATTGCCTCTACTACAGTCAGAATAACATATACTGTCCAAAGCCATTTTGCCATCATACTGATTTTAGGATGTATTTTATCATGAGTCACTCCTGTAGCCTCTGCCGAGAACAAGACCTGATTTCCTACTCCAAAAATAGGCAAAACTGCAATGGTGAAAAATACAATCCCTAATCCACCAATCCACTGAGTAAAGCTTCTCCAAAACAACATCCCATACGGAAGTGCTTCTATGTCATCCAAAATAGTAGCTCCCGTCGTAGTAAAACCTGACATTGTTTCAAAAAAAGCATCAGCTACAGAAGGAATTTCACCGCTAATATAAAAAGGCAACATTCCAAAACCAGAAAACAATAACCATGTAAACGCTACAATACAATATCCATCTCTACGGGTAACCGTATTTTCTGCATTTTTTCCTAAGAACAAAAACAAACTTCCTACTGCAGCTACAATCAGGGTTGAATATATAAAATAAATATAATCAGCTTCACGATAACACAGCGATACTCCGGCACACACAAGAAACATTATTCCTTCCAGGAACAATAAAATGCCTAAAATACGGAATATCATTTTCTTATTTATCAAACTATTGTTTTTGTTTCTCCCTACATAAAGATTTGAAGTAATCTTATTTTCCATATTAATCTATCATTATCGCGTACAAATCTAATGAAAAGAGAGCATTTTTAGTGAATTTTCATTCATAAATATTAATTTAAATTGAGAAATACTCTTGTACTCTCAAGAATATTTCCGTAATTTGCGCCAAATTTAAATCATCTATCTTTCTGATTATTATGAATAAACTTACACTTCACCTGATAAAAGGACTTACAGGTATTGACATAGAAGAACTGGAAAACAGCATTGATGTATTACAAACTAAAAACCAACAATTGTCTTTCCTCATCAAGGATGCCAATAAGGAGGTTTCATACAAACGTACACAGCTCTCCGATGCCCAAAAGCAACTGTCTAAATCAGAAGATAAAATTAAAGAACAATTGATAGCTATTGCTGCCCAACAACAGGAAATTGCTATCTTACAAAAAGACTCAAGTGGTCTGCTGAAAACGGTAGCGTCTTTACAGACTAAATTGGAGCAGCAACTTCATATCAGCGGTCTGCAGGAGAAAGAAATCACTGATCAGAAAGGAATAATCGACCGGTTGTCCGAACAAATTCTGTCTGTACGCCAACAGGCACAAAAGGCAGAAGAAGAGAATCAGTTGCTTGCTGTACAGTTGGAACAGCTAAGGGAAAAATATGCCTTGCTGGAAACCACCAAAGAGGAACAAGCCAAGCAAATCACTACTCTTACCCATACAGCTTCAGAACACAGTCAGCTTAAACAAGTATTACAGGCTACAGAACAAGAAAGGGAAGGCCATAAGGCTACTATTCATGCCCAACAACAGGAAAACCAAAGTTTACAGAACGAACTGGAAGCATTGCGCACGCAGTTGACTCAAGTAGAAAGCAATAAACAAGAGGCATTGAAAGAGATACAGGAGTGGCAACGCAAGTATACAAACACTCAACAGAGTCTGGCTCAATCAGAGCAAGAAAACACGACATTGGAAAAAGCTCTTGATGAGTTGAGAAAAGAACTCCAGCTGCTCAAGGAAGAAAAAGAAAAAACAACTCAAACATTATCGGAGAACTTGAGTAAGGAAGAAATGAGCCGTAACAAGGAAGTGACACAGCTCAAAGAGAACATTCTTGCACAACAACAGCAAAACCAGAACCTGCAACAGGAAAACGAACTGCTTCAAGCACAACTTTCTCAAGCAAAAGACAGAGAGCAGAAAACACAGAAAGAAGTACAAGAGTGGCAGAACAAATATACGGATTCGCAGGAAAGCCTGGCTCAATCGGAGCAGGAAAAAACTGTACTGGAAAAGAACGTAGCGTCTTTAAAAGAAGAATTCCAACAACTTAAACAAGAAAAAGAAGAGAAAGTTAAAGCATTGTCGGAGAGTCTTGAAAAAGAGGAGACAAACCGCAACAAAGAGATTGCACAGCTCGAAGAAAACCTTACTGCACAGCAACAGGAAAACCAAAAATTGCAGCAGGAAGTAGAATTGCTGCATACACAACTTTCTCAGGTAGAAAAGGAACATAATCGAACTACAGAAGAAGTACAACAGTGGCAAAAACAATATACAGACATCTTGCAGACTCTCAACCAAAGCGTTGAAGATAAAGCTGTATTGGAAAAGAATATAGCCAATCTGAAAGAAGAGCTCCAGCAGTCCAAACAAGAGCAGATAAATACGGAAAGTAACTTAAACCAGGCTATACAAGATAAAACAGCACTGGAAAAAGACTGTGCCGAACTTCAAGAGGAACTTCAGCAACTTAAACAGGAAAAAGAGGAAGCTGTAAAAGCCTTGCAGGAAAACCTGAACAAGGAAAATGAAAGCCCAAAGAAGGAGGATACACAAACAGAAGGAAACGACATAGAAAATACAGCCGAACAGAATCAGCCAGAAGATACAACCTCTGCAGGTACAGAAAACGAGATAGAGGAAGCACCTATTGATGAACAGACTGAAGGACAGAATGAATTAACGGATAATAGCAAAAAAATTGAATGTAAAGAAGAGGCTGTTCAACCGGAAATAAATGCACCCGAAGAAAACCGTGATTTACTGCAGGCCTATCAAGATATGAAAGCAAAACTTGAAAAAAGTACCCTGCATTATCCGTACACCCGTGTCACCACAATGCCTAATGGTTCTCAATATATTTATGAGTCAAAAAATCTTCAGGTCAAGACAGAATTATTCACTTGGGGAATAGAAGGAAAAGAAGTCATTCTCGATGAGCCACATTTCATTGCACACGATGAAATAAGCCGTATAGAAGGACTGGAAACTCCCTACCTGACCGACAGTATGATCTGCGATTTTTCGGACGAAGGAAATGGCAGTGAAATAGCAGAAACCTTACTGATGGCTATCTGCAGTTACCATCCGCTGCACATCACCTACCGCGACAAGAACGGCCGCTCGTCCGAACGTAATCTTTATTGGGTCTGCTTCCAGCCCCAGAATAAAAACAGAATCAGTCTGCCTTACGAAGGTCTGTTCAATGACATGCTGGAGGGAGAAATAGACAGTGAACACATTCTGGCTATGCACGCACATCATCAGGAAGCACGGGCTTTCACCATTACCCAAATACAAAGCATACAGATATTTGACGCTTTTGTGACGACTCAAAAAGGTATTGATACTTTAATAAATGGCTTATACATTTCTTTATTGGCATCACAACCCGAAGCTGCCGAAATGATTTACCAGTGTCTTCCTTCACAATTTAAGGAAAAGCCTCAGGTAATCAGCCGATGGGCTCATTACAATATACTTACGGGAGATTATGAAAAAGCAATGGAATTGTATCTATCCATCACCCCCGATGCTCATATTGACTCCCATTTTACCTGGCAACAGTTCAATGGCAATGCTTTCGATGAGTTCATAGAGAAAGGAGTAGAAAACGAAAGTTTTGAGCAACTGAAAGAGGCTTTACGTGAAGAAGGTTGGGAAATTTAAGCATTATTGCTACTTTCGCACGTTATTTTTAAAAGACCCAATTATGCATATTCAGAATCAAGTAAAAAAAGTAGTAGCCGTACACGACCTCTCAGGGGTAGGACGCGTATCACTTATGGCAGTCATTCCCATCCTTTCATCAATGGGATTTCAAGTCTGTCCCCTACCCACAGCGGTTTTATCGACACATACCCAATATCCTACTTTCTCTTTTCTCGACCTTACCGATGAAATGACACGCATCATCGAGAACTGGGAAAAACTGAATATGCGATTCGATACTTTTTACACCGGCTATCTGGGTTCTCCCCGTCAGGCCCGGATTGTAGGTGAATTTATTGCTAAATTTCGCCGTCCCGACCAGGATCTGGTTGTAGTCGATCCGGTATTGGGAGACAATGGCAAATTATATACTGGTATTTCGGAAGAGATGGTCACAGAGATGCGCCATCTTATCCGTTATGCTGATATCATTACTCCCAACATGACTGAACTGTTCCGCCTGCTGGATAAACCCTATCAGTCTGCTGTCAGCGATAAGGAGCTGAAACTTTATCTGAAAGATCTGTCGGAGGCAGGGCCGGAGATTGTCATCGTTACCAGTGTGCCTGTAGCAGACAACCCTCACATGACCTCTGTATATGCCTATAATCGAAATGGGAATAAATACTGGAAAGTAACTTGTCCTTATTTGCCTGCCCATTATCCGGGGACAGGCGACACCTTTACCAGCGTAATAACCGGCTCGCTGATGCAGGGAGACAGTCTTCCAATTGCACTCGACCGTGCGACTCAATTCATCTTGCAAGGCATCCGCGCCACATTCGGATATGAATACAACAATCTGGAAGGTATTATGTTGGAAAAAGTCTTACACAACCTGGATATGCCTATACAGATTTGCAGCTACGAACTGGTAGAATAAGCCAAAGGAACAAAGTTGATTTCTTGGGGAATTATTTTATCATTTCTTATATGGCATACGGATGATAAATACGATAAATTGTATCTTTGCCTTTCTAAAAAAAACAAAGACCCCATGAATTATCTGGAAGTATTCGGCACCCTCGTAGGACTGGCTTATCTATGGCTGGAATATAAAGCCAGCATTTACCTGTGGATAGCCAGTATTATCATGCCGGCCATTTATATCATTATTTACTACCAGGCAGGACTGTATGCCGATTTCGGTATCAATATCTATTATCTGATAGCCTCTATATACGGATGGATAATCTGGAAAAAGCAACAAGGCCAGACTGATAATATACCACAAAATACAATTTCCTGCATGCCAAAATCCCGATGGTATCCTCTTGTGGGTATCACTACATTACTTTTTGCCGCCATTGCCTGGATACTTATCCGCTTTACAGACAGTAATGTACCCTATTGGGATAGTTTTACAACAGCTTTAAGCGTTGCTGCCCTATGGATGCTGGCACATAAATATATAGAGCAATGGCTGGTATGGATTATAGTAGATGTAGTATGCTGCGGACTCTATATATACAAGGAACTTTACTTTACAGCCGGACTGTATGGCCTGTATAGCATAATAGCTCTATTCGGATACATAAAATGGAAACAACTGATGTACACAGCCCAATGAAAGATCTGTTTTTTTCTCTTCCCGAAGCCGTTGTTGTAGGCAATGGAGAATTTCCAAGTCATGAAATTCCTCTTCAGGTTTTAGATTCCTCCTCACTTGTGATATGCTGCGATGGAGGAGCAAACTCATACATAGAAAGCGGTCGTACTCCCCAATTCATAATCGGAGATGGAGACTCACTTTCTACTGATAACCGCACACGCTTTGCCGACCGTTTTCTGCACAGTTCGGATCAGGAGACTAACGACCAGACCAAAGCAGTTCGTTATCTTCACTCAAAAGGAATACGACGAATTGCGATTGTAGCCGCCACTGGAAAGCGGGAAGACCATACTTTAGGAAACATCAGTCTGTTGCAGGAATACCTGCACATGGGTATGGAGGTTACAATGCTGACCGACTATGGCTTTTTTGTAGCAGTACGTGGAACGCAAACCTTCAAGAGCTTTGCCGGACAACAAGTTTCCGTCTTCGGACTTCAAACCCTAGGAATGAGAAGCCAGGGACTGAAATACTCCTTATACGATTTTACAGCATGGTGGCAAGGCACACTAAACGAAGCTGAAGGCAAAGAGTTTACAATCTTTACAGAAGGAGAATATCTCGTCTACCGTACGTATCAGAAAAAAGACTCTAACCTGTTATAGTTTTTCAACTGCTTTTCGAAACGGATTTCCCATACTCAACATATATAACCCGCAGAAAGTAAGCAAACCATTAAACATCAGCATTTCGTATCCGAATTTATATCCAGTCAGCCTCCACACGGTTTCGTCCAATACATAGCACAACAGTGGAGAAGCCAATGCAATATAAGGAACAAAACGATCTCTCGGGCAACGGTGTGTAAAGAGTCCAAAGCAGAACAATCCCAATAAAGGTCCATACGTATAAGAAGCCAAAACGTAAATAGTGTCAATAACACTTTGACTTCCTATGGCTTCAAATGCCAGAATACAACCTATAAATACGCATGAAATAAAGAAATGTACTCTCCGGCGTATTCCTCTTGCCTTCTGTTCGGTATAGCGGTTTATTCCTAAAAGATCAATACAAAAACTGGTGGTCAGTGCAGTCAGAGCCGAATCAGCACTCGAAAAAGCTGCTGCAATAATCCCAATCGTAAACAGCACCAACACTCCATATCCTAAATATCCCCCTGCTGCCAGTTGCGGAAGAAGTTCATCCCCTTTGGCCGGAATTTCCACTCCAAACTGCGAATAAGCCATCAGTAACAAAACTCCTAATATCAGAAACAGCAAGTTGACCGGTAAAAAAGAACACCCATAACAATACATGTTCTTTTGTGCTTCCTTCAAGCTACGACAAGTTAGATTCTTCTGCATCATATCCTGATCGAGCCCAGTCATCACAATAGTAATAAAGATTCCACTGAAAAACTGTTTGAAGAAATTCTGCTTCGAATGCCAGTCATCGAACACAAAAATACGGCTATACTCACTATTGCGTATAAGTTCGAACAACCCTTCTCCCTGCACATGCAGCACATCCGATACCTTATATAATATAAGTCCCAATGCAGCAAGCAGACAGAAAGTCTGTAAAGTATCAGTCCACACTATGGTACGGATGCCACTCCGACGGGTATAAAGCCAAATCAGAACAACCGTTCCCGTAGCCGTCAGGGCAAAAGGTATATTGTATACATCGAACACATAGCGTTGCAGAATCAGACACACCAGATAGAGGCGTGCAGAAGCTCCGAGCAATTTGGAAAGCAGAAAGAAGGAAGCTCCGGTTTTATATGAACGCACTCCAATTCTCTCCCCCAAATAAGTATAAATAGAAGTCAGGTTCAACCGGTAATACAAAGGCAACAACACATGTGCAATGACCAGATATCCGACACTGAACCCGAGACAGGTCTGTAAATAAGTCATATCAATACCTCCTACCATTCCCGGCACAGATACAAAGGTAACTCCGGAAAGAGAAGCTCCAATCATCCCAAATGACACCAAATACCAAGGCGACTGTCTGTTACCGCGAAAAAACGCATCATTGTCTGCATGCGACTGACCCGTCAAACGTGAGACCAATAACAGTAAGCCAAAGTAAAGAACAATCGTTACAAGAATAAATATTCCATTCATCAGATTTCTGCTTTTAGCGACAAATATAGCGAGAAGTTTTTGTACTTTTGCACGCAAATAAAAGAAAACACATGAGCCAGCAATATCCGTCAGCACTTTTGGAAAAAGCCGTTGGTGAGTTTGCCAAGCTACCCGGCATCGGCAAGAAAACTGCCATGCGTCTCGTACTGCATCTGCTCCGCCAGGATGTACAGACAGTGGAAGCATTCGGCAATGCCATGATTACATTAAAACACGAGGTAAAATACTGCAAAGTCTGCCACAATATATCCGATACAGAAGTTTGCAAAATCTGCTCCAACCCTTCACGGGATTCCTCAACCGTGTGCGTGGTAGAAAACATCCGCGATGTAATGGCAGTAGAGAATACCCAGCAATACAAAGGTTTGTACCATGTATTGGGAGGAGTCATTTCCCCCATGGACGGCATCGGCCCTTCCGATCTTCAAATTGAAAGTCTGGTTGAAAGAGTAAAATCGGGAGAAGTGAAAGAAGTTATTCTTGCACTCAGTTCTACCATGGAAGGAGATACAACCAACTTTTATATCTTCCGGAAACTCGCCCCTTACGATGTAAAGCTGACAATGATTGCCCGCGGAATTTCCATCGGCGACGAACTGGAATATACAGATGAAGTAACATTAGGACGATCAATCGTAAACCGTACCGTCTTTACCGGTACTCTATAAATCTTTATTACCATGGAAAAAGAAATGACCCGTTTATTGAATTACTTAAAGGTAGAATATTTTCTGTTGTGGATTTTATGTGCTGCAACAGTTCTTTTATACGAAATGGACATCTTGCCACAAGGCATTTTCGTAGATGATCCGCGTGCAGACTACATTCTACAGGTTGTAGGAATCTTACTCACAGTAGGACTGATTCCCGTATCACTCCGCCTGTTCAGTTTATCTCTTACCAAATACATCAAGCAGCTTAACTTGATGGATGCATTGAAAAGCTATCGCCGGTGGAACGAAGTGCGCATCGCATTGCTGTTGGTTCCAGCCCTTATCAACCTGTCTATCTATTACTGGACCATGAATACTACAGGCTTGTTATGTGTCGGCATGGTACTGATAGCTTCCATGTTCTGCATCCCCGGACGCGAACGTATGTTGAACGAACTTGACTTGCAAGATAAACAGTGAATACATACAGACTTCAAAATCAGGAAATAACTCTCCGCGCACCAGAGCCTGAAGATATCGATGTGATGCTGGCTTTCGAAAACGATGAAGAGTTGTGGGATATGGGTAATACTACTGCCCCCTACTCCCGCTATCAACTAAAAAAATACATCTGCGAAAACCAAAATGACTTGTATGCAGACCATCAGCTTCGCTTATTGATAGAAACTCAATCCAAACAGATTGCAGGCATTATCGATTTATTCCAGTTCGACCCACGCCACAACCGGGCCGAAGTAGGAATTGTGATTCATCCGTCCTTTCGCCGGCAAGGATTTGCCCAAATGGCTCTATTCCTACTGGAACAACACTGCTTTCGCCGGCTCGGTATTCACCAGATATATGCATATATTCGCAAAGACAATATCGCATGCATACAGTTGTTTCAAAAATGTGGGTATTTTATCTGCGGAGAGTTGAAAGAATGGCTATATACCGGAAACGGCTATAAGGATGTATGTATTGTACAGAAAATAAACACTTTGACTCCACGATAAGAAGTTCTTATGCTTTTCATCAAAAAGAAGGAATGACAAAAAAACAACTTTTTTCACAAAAAAGTGCCCAAAAGATTTGGTAATTCAAAAAAAGGTTGTACCTTTGCATCGCAATCGAGAGAGATAGCAACGACAAAGAACAAAAACTTAATGGTGCGTTAGTTCAGTTGGTTAGAATACATGCCTGTCACGCATGGGGTCACGGGTTCGAGTCCCGTACGCACCGCTTAGAAAAAAGTCTTGAATTGTTAATTCAAGACTTTTTTATTTTCTATTTATCACCAATAGCTATCCCTGCTTAAAGAAGTAAAATAAAAATTTCCTATATAAAAACTCCGATTTACTTTCTTCCATTATAAGAAATTTTGCACATTTTTTCAGCACATTTGTTAATGTAAATAATAACGAGAAGCACGATATTTGCAAAAAATAAATGAAAAAAAATGAAGTCAGAAAAGAGTAGCAAAAATTCTAACAACATTAAAATGAATCCATATCTAGGATTTTTATGGGGAATTTTAATCGTTTTATTGCTAAATGGGCTAATCTTCCCTAATATTGCTCGACAACAAATAAAAACAACCGATTATGGAGATTTTATAGAAAAAGTAGAGAATGGAATTGTGAAAGAAGTTGCCATTAAAAATGGCCAAATTTATTTCACTGTTGAAGATAAAGGAAAAACTACTACATATCAAACAGGAGAAACAAACGATCCTCAATTGGTTAATAGATTATTGGAAGCCAAGAGCCCTAATATCAATCATAAAATTTCATTCAACCAAATTGTTCCTGAAGAAAACTCCCCCATTTTAAATTTTATTTTAATGTGGATTCTACCTGGCTTAATATTCTATATTATTTGGAGACAAGCAAATAAAAGTATACAAGCTCGAATGGGGTCGAATGGTAATTTTCTATCTTTTGGAGGCAGTAGTGCCAAAATTTATGCAGAATCTGACATCAAAACTACTTTTACAAATGTAGCTGGACAAGATGAAGCCAAAGAAACCTTAACTGAAATTGTTGATTTTTTACACAATCCACAAAAATATACAGAAATAGGTGCATCACTACCTAAAGGAGCCCTACTTGTAGGTCCTCCAGGAACAGGTAAAACATTAATCGCTCGTGCTGTAGCAGGTGAAGCCAAAGTACCTTTTTTCGCTATATCTGGCTCAGAATTTGTACAAATGTTTGTTGGAATGGGAGCTGCAAAAGTACGCGACTTATTCAAACAAGCTAACGAAAAAGCCCCTTGTATTATTTTTATTGACGAAATAGATGCTATAGGGAAAAAACGTGATACAAGCATAGGAAATGATGAACGTGAACAGACACTTAATCAGTTATTAACAGAAATGGACGGTTTTGATGGGAAAAAAGGAGTCGTCATTTTAGCTGCAACGAACCGTCCAGAAACTCTAGATAAAGCTTTGCTACGCCCAGGAAGATTTGATCGTCGCATCCAAATGGAATTACCAGATCTAGAAGGCCGAAAAGCAATTCTCAATGTACATTTAAAAAAAGTAAAACATGAAATAATAAATATGGATATTATAGCCCGTGCTACAGCAGGTTCATCCGGTGCAGAGCTTGCTAATATCGTAAATGAAGCTGCATTACGAGCTATTAGAATGGGACGTAAATCTGTAACAACAACCGATCTTGAAGAAAGTGTTGAAACCGTACTTGCTGGAGCACAAAAGAAAAATACTGTACTATCGCCTAGTGAGAAAAAATTAATTGCATATCATGAAATTGGCCATGCTTTAGTTGCAGCAATGCAAACACATTCAGCACCAGTCCATAAAATAACTATAATTCCTCGTACCTCAGGAGCTTTAGGATATACTATGCAAGTTGAAAGCGGAGAACATTATCTAACAAATAAAGATGAACTATTCAATCGGATTGTTACACTCACAGGTGGACGTTCTGCAGAAGAAATTATATTCAATACCATCACTACAGGGGCATCAAATGATATTGAACAGGCTACAAAATTAGCCCGTGCCATGGTTACCCGCTACGGAATGAGTGAAAAATATGACATGATGGGACTTGAAGTTGTAAATAATGCCTATCTGAGTAAAGATAATTCTTTAACCTGCTCTTCTGATACTGCAACAGATATAGATCATGAAGTACTTTGTATAATTAAAAAGGCTCATCAGAAAGCAAAAGACATTATATCTAAAAACATGGCAATTATGCACGAGGCATCTTCCTTTTTAATCCAAAAAGAGACGATAACAGGAGAAGAATTTATGAATATTATTAATAAATACGAAAATAATCAATAATTGCAACCCTTATCTTTTACGATATTTCAATGGTGAATATCCAGTTTGAGTCTTAAAGAAACGTACAAATGATGAAACTGTAAGAAAATTAAGTTCTTCTGAAATTTGCAGTATAGAGTAACCTGTTGTACAAAGAAGATGCTTAGCTTCGGCTATGATTATTTCAAAAATCCATGATTGTACCGGATACCCTGTTACAGTCTTTACATTTGTTGATAAATACTTGGATGTTACACAAAGTTTATTAGCATAAAAAGAAACATTTCGCTCTGTCTTATAATGCTGTAGCACCAAGTCAAAAAAACGATGTACTAACTTTTCTTGATGTGACAATAATAATTGTACATTTTCTTTATTCGTATTTTCTTGGAAAAAAGACGCAATCATAAAAATTAAAGAAAGAAATAAAGTTGTTCGAATATTTTTAGAATATTCATTTGTGATAGAACGATGCCCTAACATTCGGCAAATTTCTATCATATCTTTCATATCTTCATCTTGCAACTTAACACAAGGATGATTCCATACATTCTTGAGCACATCAAAATCAGGAGCAATAGGAATACTATGTAAATAATCGGATGAAGCCAAGATTAACTTTAAATCAACATTCGAAGAATATTCAATCAAAGTAAAAATATGTTTTGGAAGTATTACAAACACTTCTTGAGATTGTAAAATATATTCCTGGCTATTGATTTTAAACTTTACCAGGCCTTTACTACAAATACCCCATACAAATCCATCAAATGACAAAGGCTGATTACAATGTTCATCCTTCAATTTTATAAAAACAAAATCTTCTTTATTAAAATCTCTACAACTTAGTTCCTTGATATTCATAAATTACTTTGACTAAAGGCTCTATGCTAAAATAAGTAATTTACTCATTCTCTCCATGAGAAACGATATCTATAATTACTATTATTCAAATAATTTCACATATCAAAAAAACAGAAGCAAAAAACTGTCATTAGCAACCATACTTCAATAGGATATTAATGACAGTTTTTATTTTACAAAAATCTGATAGCATTTTTATCGCACCCATTCTCTCTCCAATTCCACAAATCTCGGGAAAAGGATATTATTTTCTATATGAATATGCTCAAACAAAGCATCTACAAAAAGCTCCAGTTCTGCAAGCATCAGGCGATAACTTCCACAAGCATCCTCGGGAACGCGGAAACCATGAGTTATTTCTCTGATGTGCAAATAGCGATTGCCTTCATTCTCATGCTCCATATGCATGACTCCAATCGGGTTGGCAATACTTCCACAATGCATTGCTCCGATACGATGTTCCTGCTGTGCAGCTTCAAACAAGTCGTACAGGTAAGGGAACAGGACATTTTCCTCTTTCTGCAAATGCATTTCCAAGTCTTCGAGAGATGCACGGACCAGTTCGTACAACTCATTCAACTCGGGGTGAGCTTCCCCATGCACTCTTCTCACCTTTGCGATTAAATCCAGCAACTCCGGCCCCTTGCTACGAATGCCACGATGGTGTATTTTCAACCTAAAATCCGCAACTATCATCCAATACACGATTAAGGGTAGATTTATGAGTC
>ERZ860264.1126-NODE-1126-length-19953-cov-2.820836_pt1 | contig 19953 bp, 13 predicted proteins | sample MGYA00509980_ERZ860264 | MGnify/ENA primary metagenome ERZ860264 (study PRJEB30046, sample SAMN00715212) | human gut metagenome | study: EMG produced TPA metagenomics assembly of the A metagenome-wide association study of gut microbiota in type 2... | reverse complement strand
CGGGCCGGACTCTGTTATGTCAAAACCTATGTGTTTTCAGAGAAGAAGCATAACGAGAAGCTGGGCGATTACCACCCGCGAGAACATGGCGAGGGGGTAGACTGTCGCGTAGCTTACCGCCGGATTATCACCGGGCAATGTCTCGTTGGCATAATTAAGCGCCATCGGATTGGCCATCGCGCCGCAAAGCATTCCGCAGGCCGAACCGAAATCAAGCCTGCCCCATCTCATAGCCACCACGCCCATGACCAGAACAGGCAGAAGCGTGATCAGGAAACCGAGTCCGATCCATATCCATCCGTCACCACCCGTAAGAGTCTCCATGATGTTGGCTCCGGCGCTCAGACCGAGACAGGCGAGATAAAGAGAAAGGCCTATGCCCCGGAGCATGAGATTGGCACTTCGGGTGGTATAGGTCACAAGATGGAATCTCGGACCGAAACTTCCGATCAATATGCCGACAACAATAGGTCCGCCTGCCAGTCCGAGTTTGACGGGAGTCGATATGCCGGGGATCATGATAGGTATGGATCCAAGCAGAAGTCCGAGAACCATGCCTATAAATATGGCCGCGAGATTCGGATCATTCAGCTTGGTCTGGGTGTTGCCCACCACTTTGCCGACTTTCTCGATCTGTGATTTCTTGCCCACGACAGTCAGCACGTCGCCAAGCTGAAGCACGAGACCGGGTGTGGCAAGAAGTCGCACTCCGCTTCGCATGACACGCGTGATGTTTATGCCGTATGTGTTGCGGAGACGCAGCGAACCGAGTTTTTTGCCGTTTATTTCCGGACGGGTCACCACTATATCGCGCGATGTCAGCGATGAATCGATCTTGTTCCAGTCAATATTGCCGGTGTTCCAGTCGCGGCTTTCATGTTCGCCGAAAAGCACGGTAAGATGAGGGAGATCCCCTTCCGTGGTAATGACAAGGATGCGGTCATTCTCCTTAAGAGTAGTGTCGGAGGTCGGGATCGTCACCTCGCCGTTACGCCAAAGACGAGAAATGACAAACTTAGGATGAACAAGAGCGGCGGCCTCCTTTATCGTGAGACCGAAAACGGCAGGATTGTGAACCAGAAATGTCGCTATGAAGGTCTGGTTCTCATCGTCATGGCCGGACACCGAAATGTCGGACTTGCGTACAAACAGTTTTCTGACCGTTATCATGGCAATGATCACGCCGACCACACCCAAGGGATATGTCACGGCGCAACTCAAAGCCGCACCGTTGGCCGACATACCGATCTGCTGCAATGCCTGCTGGGCGGCTCCGAGCGCGGGAGTATTGGTTGTCGCGCCGCAGAGAATACCCACCATATCGGCCATTGAAACGCCGAAAAGATATGAGAACAGCACGGCCAGAAACGTACCGAGGATTATAGTCGCGAAACCAAGCACATTAAGCCTGACACCACCCTTACGGAAAGAGCTGAAGAAACCGGGACCTACCTTAAGACCGAGTTCATACACAAAAAGCACAAGACCGAAACTCTCCGCATAGCTCAGCATTTCGGAATCAATTGTGAAACCGAGATGACCGGCAAGAATGCCTACGAAAAACACCCATGTCACACCTAAGGTGATGCCTCGGAGGCTAAGTTTGCCGAGACCCAGTCCGACAGCTATGATTATAGAAATAATGATCACAGCCTGTACCGGCGAATGATCGATAAAAACAGTCTGCAACCAATCCATATGTTAAGAAGCTGTTAAAAACGATCCGCAAAAATAGTGAAAAATCATGAGAATTAGATCGATTCGACAAAATAAATGACAGCGTCCCTGAGTAGGAACGCCGCCATACATGTCATACGGATCAGTAATTGATCACAACTTCTGACGGTCAGGCATTGGTGTCGTTGCTCTTGACACCCCATTCCTGTGTGACTTCAGTCGATTTGGCGCGGATTTTGTTAATATTTAAAAGTAAACATACTCTAAATGACTTCTAAAATTATAGATATGGAAATAAAATGTCACTTCGACCACTACAATATCAATGTGGCCAATCTTGAAAGATCTCTCGAATTCTATAAAAAGGCCCTCAATCTCCACAAAAGCGGAGAGATTGTTGACAAAGAAGGCAATTTCATAATCAACTACCTCTCTGCCCCGACCGGCGATTTCCGACTTGAACTGACATGGATGCGCGACCATCCCCAGGAATATGAGCTGGGAGAAAACGAAACGCATCTGGCGCTCAGACTTGATACGGACAATTATGAGGAAGTCTACAGATACCACAAGGAACTCGGCTGCGTATGCTACGAGAATCCGGCGATGGGAATATACTTTATCCATGATCCGGACGACTACTGGATCGAGATATTAAGATGCGGCAAACGGAAATGACAATCAATTCCCGCGCAACCAATATGGCACGTGATTTGTTAATTAATAAGAACAAATATTAAACAGATTCCAAGAAAACATTCAATACACGATACTATGAATTTCAACAACTTCACAATCAAATCGCAGGAAGTCGTGCAGAAGGCCATAGACTATGCCAGACAGGCCGGCCAGCAGCAGATCGAACCTGTACACCTGTTGAAAGCCATTATCTCCGAAGGCGAAACCATCGTGAATTTCATATTCCAGAAAACGGGCGCCAATATCAACGGAGTAAAGATGGGCGTAGAACAGACCATAGCCACGCTGCCGAAAGTCAGCGGCGGTGACGTTTTCCTGAGCCGTGAATCAAACGACGCCCTGCAGAAAGCCATAGATTTCTCCAAATCCATGGGTGACGAGTATGTCTCTGTAGAAGCGATGCTTATGGGAATCTTTCTGGCAAAGTCTAAGGCATCGCAGATACTCAAAGACAACGGCCTTGATGAAAAAGGACTCAAGGCTGCGATTTCAGAGTTGCGCAAGGGCAAAACAGTCAAGGACCAGAGTGCGGAAGAAAGCTATCAGGCTCTAAGCAAATATGCGATCAATCTAAACGACCGCGCCCGCAACGGAAAACTCGATCCGGTGATAGGACGTGACGAAGAAATCCGCCGCGTGCTGCAGATCCTTTCACGACGCACAAAAAACAACCCGATGCTTGTCGGCGAACCCGGTACGGGCAAGACCGCGATAGCCGAGGGCCTTGCCATGCGTATAGTCCGCGGCGACGTTCCGGAGAACCTGAAATCAAAACAGATATTCTCGCTCGACATGGGTGCGCTTGTGGCCGGAGCGAAATATAAAGGAGAATTCGAGGAGCGACTGAAAGCTATCGTCAATGAGGTTACAAAAAGCGACGGCGAAATCATTCTCTTCATCGATGAGATCCACACTCTTGTCGGAGCCGGCAAGGGAGAGGGAGCCATGGACGCCGCAAACATCCTCAAGCCCGCGCTGGCAAGAGGTGAACTCCGCTCGATCGGAGCAACCACTCTCGATGAATATCAGAAATATTTTGAAAAAGACAAGGCTCTGGAACGCCGTTTCCAGAAGGTCATGGTCGACGAGCCGGACGAAATGTCGGCCATCTCGATACTGCGGGGTCTGAAAGAGCGCTACGAGAACCATCACAAGGTGCGTATCAAAGACGAAGCTATCATAGCCGCCGTGCAGCTTTCCGTAAGGTATATCACCGACCGTTTCCTTCCCGACAAGGCTATTGACCTCATCGACGAGGCTGCCTCCAAACTCCGCTTGGAGATGGATTCACAGCCCCAGGCCCTCGACGAAGCCTCACGAAAAATCAAACAGCTCGAGATAGAACGCGAGGCGATCAAACGGGAAAATGACAAATACAAGCTCAAGGAAATCGACGAGGATCTCGCCAATCTGCGCGATACAGAGAAATCTCTCCGGGCAAAATGGCAGGCTGAGAAGACTGAAATAAACAAGATACAGCAGAACAAGATCGACATCGAACAGCTCAACTACGAGGCTGACCGTGCCGAACGCGAAGGAGATTATGCCAAGGTAGCCGAGATCCGCTACTCCAAGATCAAGCAGAAAGAGGACGAGAATGTGGCTATACAGGCCAGACTCAAAGAACTGCAGGGCGAAGGAGCGATGATCAAGGAAGAGGTCGATGCGGAAGACATAGCGGAGGTTGTAAGCCGCTGGACCGGAATCCCCGTCAAGAAAATGGCCCAAAGCGAGAAGGAGAAGCTGCTGCATCTCGAAGAGGAGCTGCACCGCCGCGTAGTCGGTCAGGAAGACGCCATCCGCGCCGTCTCCGATGCCGTGCGCCGTTCGCGTGCCGGGCTAAACGATCCGCGCCGTCCTATCGGCTCCTTTATCTTCCTCGGCACAACCGGTGTCGGAAAGACCGAACTTGCAAAGGCCCTTGCCGAATATCTGTTTGACGACGAAGACATGATGACACGTATCGACATGTCGGAATACATGGAGAAGCACAGTGTGTCACGACTTGTCGGAGCGCCTCCGGGATATGTAGGATATGAAGAAGGCGGCCAGCTGACCGAAGCGGTGCGCCGCAAGCCTTACAGCGTCGTTCTTTTCGACGAGATAGAAAAGGCGAATCCCGATGTGTTCAACATCCTCCTTCAGGTGCTTGATGACGGACGTCTCACGGACAACAAAGGACGTTTCATCAATTTCAAGAACACTATAATAATAATGACCTCCAACATGGGCAGCGATATCATCCGTGAGAAATTCAGCGGTTTCAACGACAAGACCGAGGATGAGAAACAGGATATAATCGCCACCACGAAACAGGATGTCATGGATCGTCTGAAACAGATCATACGTCCCGAATTCCTTAACCGTATCGACGAGACGGTGATGTTCACTCCTCTCGACAAGAAAGAGATCCTCGAGATAGTAAGCCTGCAGGTCAACAGCGTGAAGAAGATGCTCGCCTCAAACGGAATCACCCTCGATGTCACAAAACCGGCACTCGATCTGCTCGCGGAAGACGGTTATGATCCTGAATTCGGAGCGCGTCCCGTGAAACGTACCATACAGCGCATGGTGCTCAATCAGCTGTCAAAAGACATACTCGCGCAGAAAGTGGATCGCGAACACCCGATCATAATAGACCGGAACGGTGATGACCTCGTCTTCAAGAATTGAGCGTACAAACGCGGATCGGCCGCGGCCTGTCACATGAATGAATATGTGTGAAGCAGGTGCATAAAAAAGTCCGGACTGCCTTTCGAAAGGCAGTCCGGACTTTTTTATGCGGGTTTCCTATGCGGTATCTTACCGGGCCAGTGAGACGTTGACGGCCACGCCATAGTTGGAGTTGCTGGTGGGATAGGCCGAGTTCGATACCAGAGGAGTGTTTGTCTGGTGATCGAAGAATGCCGACAGCGTGATACGCTTGCTCAGAATATAACTTGCCATGAAGTTGATGGAGAAAGTGCTGGTGCCTTGTGTGGCCTGTGTATAGGCGGTCTCGATACGACGTATGAGCGACTGGTTGTTGCTCCACGACAGATCAAGATTGAGCGTAAGGTCATTGGAGACACTCCCCTGCTTTCCTCCGATCTTCAGAATCTTGTTGAAATTAGCAATCTTGTATCCCGCGCCGAATGTCATCTGCTTTGACGATGTCTCGACAAGCTGCCCGGCCGAGGTGTTGAGATTGAGAGTACGGGAATCCCTGTATTCGGCATTGAACTGTATGTCGTTGAAGAGAGTGAATTTCACTCCTATGAGCGGAGCGAACTTCTCTGTGATCGATACGGACGAGATATTGAAAGGTGTGGACGGAATAGGCTGCTGCGTCTGCTCATTGAGTATGTAGCCGAGATCTCCGCCTCCGTTGGGCGCAGCCACCCAATTCATAAAGCTGGAATATGATCCCACAGTGTAGGTACACTGGTAGGCATGACTCAGCGTGAAAGATTTGAACCATTTCTTCATGTTGCCGAGATTGATGAAACCGTCGTAGGTTATTCTCCAGTTCGGGCGCATCGACGAGAGACCGGGAAAATGGTTCAACGAGACTTTCGAGGGCTTGGAGCCTGTGTAAGCGGCGAGGAACGCAGGAATCAGCACATCCGAACTTGTCGCGCTGACTCCTCCCACTTCCGGATTGAATGCCGATCCGGCAAGAGCATTGCCCTCCATAAAGCCGGTAGAGGGATATGTCATTCCCTCATACTGCTGCTGGACGCGGGCCGCCACCTGCGGAATATAGGAAAGGAATTTATCGAACGCGTCTGACTGATATCCGTTGCCCGCATCATAATTGCGCAACGATGTCGGGAAGGCCCACGCCGTGCGGACATAATTGCCCGAAAAGGCCGTCGGCATACCGGAATACATAAACTGCATCTGCTCGGTCCGGGCATCTGTCAGATTGGAGGTAAGCAATATCTTGAGACCGCGTATCGGTTCAAGATTAAGTTCAAAATTAAATTCCTTCGACTGACTCCAGAGAGCCGGAGAAACCTGCTCGGACGAAGTGATGAGCCAGTCACGGTCAAGAGCCTTGTCGACGAAATCCTTTCCGTAGAAACCGAACGCGAAGTCAAGACCCGGAGCCATCGGGCCATAGCTTTGAGACTGTCCGAACACATTGCCGACATTGGGCGCGTAAAGAGGCACATTGAGCGAATGGCTACTTCTCCACTTGAAAGAGAGCGAACGCGGCATCATCAGGAAGCGCAGGGCGTGCTCGGCAAATTCCGTACCGAAGCTTTTCTTGCCGTCGGCATTCTTGCGGATCTCGGTGATCGTCACGGCAAGCGTACGACTCCCCGTATCTGTGATCTGGACGGTATTCGCATCGATCACCTTATAGTTTACCTTGACGACCTTCCCCTCTTCCCTGGCCGAGAAACGTATCTTCTTGTTGTTGAGATTATGCTTCACGACCGTGGCGGAATCAGGAGACAACGTTATGGCGCGCTCGAATTTCTTGGTCTTAGGACTCTTCTGAGTCTTCTCCTTGTCGTCTTTTGAATTCCGATTGCGGTTCTTGTTGCGGTCATTGTTGCCGCGCGAACTATTGCTGAAACGCTTGTTGATGTTCTGGAGATATTTAGATTTGTTGAAAAGAGTCTCGAAATTAAGTCTCGCGTCGGCATTCCAGGTAGTCTGGTTCTGGATCGTGTTGCCGAGATAGAGATCATCGACCGTAGCGCCCTTGTCCCATCTATAGACGGAATTGTAGCTTACCGATCCCGACAGATAGTCAAGAACCGGAATCTTGTTGAAAGGCGCGCGATATGTGCCGGTGAATGTCTGATTATAGTTCCAGGGAGTTCCAAGGTGACGCAGAGAAGACATCACAGTGTCTTTCCACTCACGGTATTCGTCAGGGAAAAGCCGGCGGTTGACCGCACCTACCGTCTCCTCGATACGCGCCGTAGTATTGCTTGCAAACGAGAACGACAGCGATTTGGTAAGATTCCATGTAAGCGAAAGCTGACGGTCCCACAGGAAGTTCTTGCTCACCTGGACGGGAAGCTGGAAGTCGACATCTACTTCGGAACGTGTCTGCTCCTCGTAATAATGGCGGTTCATCGAAGTGTAGAACGTCAGATTGCTGAAGAGCCAGTTAAGTTCCCAGTCCTTGAAGAATTTCGCGGTCTTGCCCTTTCCCTTGATCCAGGCAAAAGGCTTAAGAGGCTTGAAATAGGGAGTATATGAATACTGGAACGAACCTCTGTAATCCGAAGTGTTCTCATACTCGGTCACCGGGTCGAGATTCCGCTGCTTGTTGAAAGAGAATGCGAGTGTGAAGTTGGCCGGATCCCACGGCATGGGATTCTTGCTCTGCACATTGAAGCGGAAGTTGGAGACAGAGAAACTCTCGGTGGTCTTCTTGGTGAGCGCATAGGCATTGATGGAATCTTTCTCCGCCTTTGTGGCCGCCGCGTCGAGAGCGTCCTTCAGAAGAATATCCTGGTCAAGCGGATTATACTTCGGCGTAGTTGTCTCCTGCGAACGCGCATAATAGATCGGCGCGTTCAACTTGGCCTTCTCAGGTACGATCTTTCCAAGATCCCCCTGCACCACGAAGTTATACTGATCATACGTGTCCAGTCTGCGGGAGGAAAGTCCCTGGTCGACTGCGCCGAATCCGTCGGTCTCGCGATGATAGCTGAAATTGACCATGGCCACATCGGACAGAGAAAGACTCGCATTGGCGTTAAGAGCCCAGCCGCCCTCCTCATTGAATTCGGTAACCTTCAGCTCATTCACCCAGATCGTACCATCCTTGACAGAATTCGACCTGTTGCGCACACCGATAAGCATCACCCTCACATCGGAGAGCGACGGATTGCCCATGACGCCGACAGTGTTCTGGTTCTGATCCGGATCAAGCATTGTGAAGAGAGTGGTATAACCGACACCCTGCGTGCCGGCGCTGCGCTCACGGTTGCGGTCGGTCTTGACCTGCGTGAAGAGACTGAGGGGGATGTCCAGACGGTTGTCGACAGGCCATACCCTGGCACGGTCCTGGCTGTTGTAATTGTTATAGCGTCCGGGAGGTGTGAGATCGAGAGGAATCTCATACTCGTAATAGTTGTTCTTGACGTCAGATCCGAGACGGAGGAAGAGAGAGAAGTCTCCGTTGCGGAGATTGGTGGCGTTGTCGACAAGAGCCTCCGCATGCACCCACATCTGAAGACGCTTGTAGATGCGGAGATCCATCTGGGTATTCTTGTATATACCCCTTGCATCTCCCGGCTGTATGCCGCGAAGAGTCATTTCAAGAGACTGCTCGTTGAGCTGGGTGGCCTGGGCGGCGCCCGGATCCTGATCGCGGTTCACACCGGGAGGAAGCACATAGTTCACCGGCTCACGTCCGGAATTCTCCTCGATGTTCACCACGCTCATGTCAAGTTCACCCTCGGCCGGAGAATCGTTGCGGGAATTAAGGTTGAACTTATAGTCGCGCCATTCTCCGCGCACAAGTTCGAGAGTGGCGAAACGGAGATGGGTCACCTCCTTGAATCCCGTCATGAACATACGTGCGAAACGCACCGTGGTGAAATCGTTGATCCCGCCGACAACCTTCTCCGGAGAACTCAGAGGCACCTTGAAAAGATACCATACGGCTGTCTGTTTACCCTCGGGCGTCGAAACCTCCGAGACCTGTTTGTCGGTGATGTAGTTCTTGCCCACCTCGAGGTCTTCCGGACGGATGGATATCTTATACTGAAAATAACGCTCGTATTCGTTAAGGGTATTGTCCTGATTGATATCCTCAACATCAGGCACCGCACGCGCGGACTGATACTGCGGATTGTCGGACTGGTCGGGCGAAAGCGAGTTGCCCTCCACTCCGTTGTAATGCTTGTATCTTTCAAGAATGCCCGCACGTATCTCGTCATAATAATTCGAGCGGTAGAAGTGATAGTTGTCGCCGGCAGGGTCGTTCATCGGAGAGAAAGGATCGGCCTGCATTTCCGCGATGACGGCCGGAGAGAGTTTCGCACGCAGTCTGTCAAGATAATCCTTATATGAAGAGAAAGTGAACTCGTCTTCGTTGGGAAGACCGTCGAGACCGACGTCCTGCAGCAGACGGGCATTGGCAGTATTGTCAAACGCATAAGTAAGCGAATTCTGACGCGAGACACGTCCCCAGTTGGTCTCGGCGATAAATTCGGAATTGCCGTCGACGGGCAGGCCGTTCTCATAGCTCTTCATGCCGTCTTTGAGAATATCCTCGCTGATCTCGCCGAAATTGAAATATAGATCGCCACCATCACGGTTTTTATTGTCCTCGTCGAGGAACGGGTCGAGAAGCCAGAACTGTATGTATTCGACATTGGAGGTCTCGAAATTGGTATTGTCCATCTTGCGCATGATACCGCCCCAGCGTTTCTCCGGATTCAGCAATGAACCGTCGGAGTCAATATTTTCGGCATCAAGGTTATACGGACCCCGCTCGCGGGGATAAAACGAGAGATTAAGAGTCTGGATCCAGTTCGCCTCGCCGTATGCGAGATCGCGGTAAGGGAAAAGTTCATTGACATAAACTTCCCTTATGTAAGGATTCGACATCTGGTGAGGGTCATTCTTGAGATAGCCCGGCAGCATGGTCGAATTGCGCTGCGTCCATGCACGGTCGATGTAATACCATGCGAGAAGCGCACGGTTCTTTCCGTAGGCCACGTCATTGGAAAGCGCGCCTTCCGGGAACAATGCGTCCGGTCCGCTCTCATAAGGCGTCGAGGCCAGGAACCATGAATAAGGTGATCGAAGATCGATACCGGTCTGCGTGGCTTCGAAATCATCGATGTAGCTTGAGCCACGGTTCGTGCCGCTCTTCTGTTTGTGAGGCACAAGCTGTGCGAATTCAGCATTGACGTTGAAAGTCGAGGGAGCCGTGGCGTTTATGGTCGGTATCTTGTTAAGGAGATTGGTCAGCCATGAAAAATCTTTGCGGTAACTCAGATTAAGACCCCACATCGTATTATTGATCACCTCGTCGCCGATATTCACTTTTTCCGTCAGAGCCTTCTCCGAGAAATGCAGGATCGTACCTCCGAGAGTGAAATCCTTGTTGAACTGATACTGCGCGTCAAGACCGAGGAGCGTCTTGCGCTGCATGGAGAACATCGACTGATTCTCCAGAGTGACGCTGACATTTGTGCCCGAGTCGATTATGCTCTGGTTCGTTATCGTCACGATACCCATGGAGTAATCGACCGTATAATCGGAGTTTTCCGTCAGCACCACACCGCCGGCCATGACCACTACCGACCCGCGCGGCACATTCATGGCATTCAGACGGATCGTAGCTCCGTTTGACGCCTGATACTCGCCGACGAGAGAATATTTATTCTTGTCGGCAAACTGACGTGCCACGACAAGAGTCGAATCGTAAAGTTCACGATAGACATACTGCTCGGCTATAGCAGGATCGCCAATCTTTCGCGCGAGATGCTCGCCGAAAGGCTCGGCGACAGGAAAGATGATCTTGCCGTTTGACGACTGCACCGTATATCCTTCGATATAATCGAAGAAACCGTCGGAATTGGATTCCTGGTTCGAATCTATACGGTCAAGATTCATCACCTGCAGAAGTGGCTGATTGGCAATTGATCCTACAGGAAGATAATTGATCTCGATACCCGTCGTGTCGCTGAGGAACTTGATGTTCATCTTGAAATTCTTGCTCTGCAGCTGATACGCCCCAAGCGAATATACATTCTTCATCATCAGGCGCCACATCGGCAGCTTGGGCGAGACCGTGGTGGAGCGCAGCATCTTCAGATAGAGAGACTCCGTCGTGGTGGTCACGTCGGAAGAGAACTCTCCCACCTGATAGACTTTACCGCCATAAGTATATTCATAAGCCACGGCGAGCACCTCGTCGGTATTAAGCGCCGATTTCAGAGATATGTAACCGAGATCTGAATTGAGAGTATATTCGCTTTCACGCAACAGGCGCGCGGACTCGACCTTCTCGAAATCGCGGCCACCCTCGATGCCGAACGCGCGAAGAGGTTCAAGAGCCTGTGTGACCGTATTGATATTTCTCGCTCCCGGATATTCGCTCTTTATCACCTCGAGAAGATTGTTCGACAGGTTGCTCGGGTTATTGAAACTCATATTGGGAGTCCAGTAGTCCGATGCCAGATTGCGGTTTTCGCCAAGATCCATGAATCCGACAAAATTTCGGGCTTCATTATAATTGCCGTTCTTGTTGGTGATCCAGACCTCGATACGCGTTATCTTCACACCTGACGAGACATGCGGCAAACGCTGGGCGAACTGGTCATAATTCTCATAAAAATACTGGGAGAGGAAGAAATGGCGGTTGGCATCGTAGTTGTCGGCCTTTATGCTGAATTTTGTGCTCTGCACACCGCCTTGCGTGCTCACGGTCTTGGATTCGGAATTCTGTTGCGAGACGAGTCCCGTGAGCGTGAGTTTGCCGAACTGGAGCTTTGCCTTCATACCGAAAAGCGCCGTACCGCCACGGATAAGACTCGATCCGGTGGTCATGCTGACGTTACCGGCCTCGATATTCTTTATGATCTCATCCTCCTTGCCCTCATATTGCAGCTTGAGGTTCTGGGAATCAAATGAGAAAGTCGCGTCGGTATTATAGTTCATGTTGAACTTCAGCTTGTCGCCTACCGATGCGTTGATCGTGGCCTGTATCTTCGAGTCGAAGTCGAAATAAGTCTTGCGGCGATTACGCAGAGAAAGAGCGGGATTTTCCGTCTTATTGCTCTTGACCCCCATTGAAAGCTGTATGGATCCCTGCGTCTGCAGCCGGACTCCTCCGGGGCCGAACACCTTCTCGAGAGGACCGAGCGAGAAATTCATGTCGAACACATTGAAAGGCTCCTTGTCCTTCTTCTCGAAAGTCTCGCGGTTGCGCTCATTGAAATATCCAAAAAGATCACGGCGCATCATCATGTTGTTGTATTCCTCGGCCGTCATCATGTAGGGTGTGACGATCTCGCGGTCGCCGATAAGCGTACGGAGCACGTACATGCCTGATTCGGGATCATACACTGCTTCGGTCTTGATATTGGAAGGAGTCCGCAGATCCACCGCATACTCGTTCTTGCCGAGATAGTCGTCGGCGGTAGAGGGTATGGTCGGCTGCACTCGTGCCGGTAATTCAAGAGTATCGGCGGCCATATAGGTCGGAGATTCCGGTTCGGAGGGAGGTGGCGGATTCAGTTCGCTCTTATAATACTGCGGTCTGGCCAAAACGGTGACCAGCAGCACCGAGACGAATACTGCCGCCAAAATAGAGAACTGGCTGCGTGTGAAATGCATAACAATAGGTTAGTCTACGTCGGTCAAAGCATCGTCAGAGACTGCTTTATAGCTTTTTCAGTGGAAAGTGAGGGATCGGCCGCAAAAAGTTTCTGCAACACCTTCTTGCACTGCGGGGCCGCGAAACCCAGCATGACAAGGGCCGCCAGCGCGTCATCGAATGACTCGTTGACAGACGTACTTGTGATCAATGCGCCGGATTCGATCTTTATTTTGTCTTTGAGATCGACTATTATACGCTGGGCCGTCTTGCCCCCTATTCCCTTGACACCTTTCAAGAGCTTTTCCTCGCCGTTGGCTATGGCGGATTCGAGCTGCGGCACTGTAAGGGCGGAAAGGATCAGGCGCGCGGTGTTTGGTCCCACCCCGCTCACACCGATAAGAAGTCTGAACAGCTCGCGGCTTCTTCGGTCGATAAACCCGTACAATACATGAGCGTCTTCGCGTATAGACTCATGAATGAAGAGTTTCACCTTTCCCCCGGGAGAAATGGCAGGATAGTCAATAAGCGTTATATTTACTTCGTAACCAAGTCCGTTGCAATCGATTACGGCGTAGGTCGGTGTTATTTCGGCAGGTATGCCCTGTATATAGTCAATCATACTGTAATAAACGGCATATCACACTATAAAATTATGTAAAATTACGATTGTATAAGCAAATCCCCGCATCCGCAACATTGCGACATCGCAACCGGGTCCATTGTTGGTTATTCCACGAAAATATATTATATTTGTCTGTTCTATATTAAAGTGGAGAAATGAAGCCTCTTCATATCATATATATTTTTATTCTGGTGTTTGCATCCTGTGCCATGTCCGGGTGTTCCGATAGCGAGCGTGTGAACACTTTCAACGAGATCGAGAACCGTATAGGCAATGATCCGAAAGCGGCAGTGCTGTTTGTCGACAGTCTTGCCGCAGACAGCACGTGGAGCGCAGGGATGTCAAAGGCCGAACGTGCCCGCTTCGACCTGCTGCGCGTCAAGTCGGCCGACAAGGCATACGTGCGCCACACCTCCGACTCTCTGATCCGGACGGTATTGGAATACTATGAAAAGCATCCCGGCTCGGAACAATATCCGGAGGCCCTCTATTACGGAGGCCGTGTCTATTCCGACCTCGGCGACTCGCCAACCGCCCTCCGCTACTTCCAGCAGGCACTCGACGCACTTCCGGAAAAGGATGCCAATACAGGTTTGCGTTGCCGCATACTCAGCCAGACCGGAAGACTGCTGAATTCACTGCGCCTTTATGACAAAGCTATTCCGTATCTCGAAGAGGTCATCTCGCTGGAAAGCCGGGATACAGTGAGTAAAAATCTTGTATATAATATGGAATTGCTCGGAGCTGTGAATTTCCATGCCAGGAATTATGATACCGCCGAAAAACTGTTTACAGGAGCGCTGGAGATAGCTGAATCCCGATGGCCGGATCTTGTGGCAAGACAGAAGATGTATCTGGCCGCGGTTAAACGCGAAGAGGGTGACTATGAAACGGCCCTGTCGCTTATAAGAGGAATTCCAGAGACCATAAAGGATGATTATCTCACTACCGCCCTTGGTTGTGCGGCTAAAATTTATCTCTCGGCAGGCGATAAAGACACAGCCCGTATGTATGCGTCGCGTCTTGCGAATTTAGAAAACAGCAATAACCAGAAGGAAGGGTTTCATCTGCTGCTTTCTCCCGAGCTCATAGACAGACTTCCGGAGGATTCCGTTGTCCCGCTTGTACACAGATACAGGGATGTAGTTGAGAAATTCGTCAGTAAAAACGGTGATACGGGCGCGCTGATCCAGAATGCATATTATAACTACAGTCTGCATGAAAGGGAACGTGCCGAAAGCGACAGGGATAAGTTACACCTACAGCAGACAATAAGTATTATCCTTTGTGTTGCGGTGTTACTTCTGGGTGGGTTGTTTTATATGGCAGTCAGAAACAAAAATAACAAAATAAAATTGCACGAGGCTATAAGCGAACTCAAGACACTGAAAGGGCAACTCTTGCCTGCGACACTCAGCGACGGGATAAGGAATAGGGAAAAGGTCGATGCACGTCCATTATCCACACAGCGCCTTCAGGACGAATTGCGTCGGGAATGGCTTGATATCTATCACTCGATGGCGGATCTTCCTGCCGTCTCCGAACAGATCCTTATGTCGGATGCCTATAAGGAGATTGTGAGGCGGCTTGAAAATGGAAAAAATATTTCACCCCAAAGTCCTCTGTGGAGTGAGATTGGGAAAACAGTGAGAGACTGTTTTCCGGATTTCGAACACCGTTTGAGAATATTGATGGGGCGGAAACCGAAGAGAGACGAATACCGTACGGCCCTTCTCATAAAGTGTGGCATGACATCCTCCCAGACTGCCAGATTGTTCTCCGTGGTAAAATCAGCAATAAACTACAGACGCAAAAGTCTTGCCGGATCGCTTTTTGGAGTTGAAAAGGAAGTTCAAATTTTAGATTACATAATACGCATTCTATAAGCCTGTTACAAAGCTAATGCGGTTCAAATTTCGGTTCAAATAAAATTTTCAACCGAAGTTTGAACCGTATTTTTCTTTTAAATGGCCGCCAAATCTTAACTTTGTGGCGAACCAACAATTCATGTTATGAAAAATTTTTTACGAGCGCTTATTGCGTCAAGCATTTTTCTCGGAGCATCGACAAGTATGACAGCGGTCAGTTCCACTCAGATAGTGATAGGTCTACGTCCTACTGTTGTGATTCCCGGTTATGGTAATGATTATGATGAGGAAGGAGAGACTGGAGAGCGCCGTCCGGGCAAAAAACTGGAATGTACAATCGATTCACAGAATGGAGTCCGGTTTCTTTCCGGAGAGACTCCCGACTTCATTCTGTATGAGATCTATGACAGTAATAACATATACGTGGGCGCATATGGGGACGAGCCGGAGTTTATCGACGCGCTTTTCTCGCTAACCGGTGAATACCGCATCAGTCTCGACACTGCGGAAGTATCGTATATAGGATATATAATACTATGATCTATTACGAAATCATTGTTTATATCTATTATTAATCTTTAAAATATTACACCATGAAGAGATTTTTTCTAATTTTCACGCTTTTGTCAATATTGACAAAGCTGAATGTAAACGCAAGTGAACCAGCGATTACTGACGCCGCAAGTTCATTGTCTTCCAATAAAATTTCAGAAAGATATGCCGATGAGTTTTCCGGACGTATCTGTTTTGAAATAGAAACAACAGAAGCCGGGAATTATAATTTAAGTTTCTGGCAATGCGCCGCACGTAAAACCGATGGAACATTTCAGTCCTATGCACTGTCCGTTAACGGTCAAGATTACAAAACGCCTGTATCTCCTCAAGAATCAGGATGGTGTGCGCTTGCATATCCTAATGAGATCTACTTGATATATAATAGATCTTGATGGGAATACGTTAGAAAGAATAATTGATAGTCAGGATTTAGAAAGAGGCTGTTATGATTATTCCGTATATGCTTCCAAGAATGGAGTATATCTTGTTCGATGCAACATAAACGGACACATAGATGTGAAAAAAATATATGTTAAATAAATTATGTTAATTAAAGTATTATGAGAAAGTTTATACTATCTGCAATCAGCATTTCCTGTATTTCCTTATACAGTTTAGACTGTGCCGCCCAGACAGCAGCTCCGATTGAATACAGAGACGCAATGCTTGGCATAGATTGTGTATGGATGGCAACAGGACATGGACTTGTGCGGTATGACAAACAGACAGGAACTTCCGAGACATTCAGTTCGGATAAATACTCGGACATTACGGCCTTGGCCCTTTCTTCCGATGGCTCACTGTTTGTAGGATGTGGCAAAGGAGAGGGTGTGGCATCTTTCGCTGACGGCGAGTTTTCACAGATTGCACAACCGGAAGAACCTCTTCAGAATGTATCCGCAATGCTATACTGCAATGGCCTATGGGTCGGTTCTTCACAGTATCTCAACCTGCATGACGGGAATAAATGGCTGTCCTGGCAATGCCCGTATCCAACGTCATCATATTGTCAGTTTGACGCCCTTGCATACGATGACAGTTCGGCAACGCTCTGGTTCGGTATTGACGGCAACACACCTGACAAGAAATTAGGATCTGTAACATCCGAGGGAGAGATAAGTTATATCGACAAGGCCACTTATGACATTTATGACATATGTGTGCCGGAACCGGGTAAACTGCTTCTTGCTACAGAAGACGGCATGTACCAGTATATGGACGGTGGACTTTCCATGCTGGAACATCCTATAAGTTCCATACCTAAGAAATGCAATGTCGTAACGTCTCAAGACGATACAATATGGTTCGCGGCAGGCAATACACTTGTGAGAGGAACAGGCTATTCCTACCGTGCCTTTGAATGCAAAACAGACAATGATGCGGATTATATAACTTCCATCTTGCCTGACGGCGATGTCGTATGGGTGACGCTCGCCTATGGAGGTCTTTACAGATTCACAGGCGACTCTTTTGAACAGGCTTCGGGAGTGGACGCCGTAATCCCTGAAACAGAGTTGAACGAAAGCGATGTGTATTTTCTGGACGGCACTGTGAACCGTACACCCAGAAAAGGGGAAGTATATGTAAAAAATGGCAAAAAAGTGATAGCTTAACTTAAGTCACTAAGGATCATTGAAGCCCGGCTACAGTCATCGAGACAGTAGACGGGCTTTATTGTCTCAGGTCATCAATTTGTAATCTTACCGGTTGTCCGTCAGGTTGTGTAAAAGAGAAATAATTGCTAATTTTGCGGTAAGTAACTGGTCGAAATTATTTTAATGTTTGTTCGAATAAAATTTTTAGAAGATTTTTCTTGAAGAAGAAGGAGTGTAGCGGGCTACACGACTGATGATAAGGGAAAAAGATTCAAAAATTTTGTCGAAGAAACATTGAAATAATCAGACCGTTTAGTATAAAAGAATTTTGAACAGTTACTTATGAATCAATCGTATAATTCTGTTTTACTGGACACGGCAGTCGCGGAATTGTCAAAATTGCCGGGGATCGGCCACAAGACCGCTCTCCGGCTCGCACTGCATCTTCTGCGTAAAGAACCTGAAACTTCATATGCATTGGGCAATGCAATCATCGAGATGCGCAAGGGAATAGCTTACTGCCCCCTATGTCACAATATAAGCGAAGGAGGCGTATGTCAGATATGCAGCAATCCGCGACGTGACCGGCAGACCATCTGCGTAGTCGAAAATGTCAAGGATGTAATCACCATAGAACGCACACATGAGCATACGGGACTTTATCACGTGCTCGGAGGGCTTATTTCCCCCCTTGACGGCATCTCGCCGGCAGATCTTGAGATCGACAGCCTCGTCAGACGTGCGGAAACAGAAAATGTAAAAGAAGTGATTCTCGCACTCAGTCCGACAATGGAAGGAGACACGACCAATTTCTACATCTACCGCAAACTTGCGGACCTTCCCGTCAAAGTCACTATGCTTGCGAGGGGACTGAGCATAGGCAACGAGCTTGAGTATACCGATGAACTGACCTTGGGGCGTTCGATACTCAACCGTACATTATTTTCCACAAACAGCGACGACTGATGACATTTCTCGAGGATAACATACTCCGGTTGCGTGCAGTCGAACCGGATGACGCGGATATGATGTGGGAGGTGGAATCCGATTCAGGCCAGTGGATCGAAAACGGAATGTCAGCGCCATATTCGAGAAAAAATCTCAAAGATTATGCGGAGACATATGACCCCGATCCGATACGCGCGGGCCAGTTGCGTCTCGTGATCGAAAAGAAAGAGAACGGAGGAAACGAGACAATAGGACTGTTAGATCTTTATGACATATCAGGCCTATGGAGAACAGCCTATGTCGGCATATATATCCTGGAGAAAAACAGGAGAAAAGGCTATGGACACCGAGCTCTCAGCATAATCGGAAAATACGCACGAACACTTCTCAACCTGAGAATACTCGCGGCAAAAGTGGCGGAGTCCAACAGCAGGAGCCGGAGAATGTTTGAGGACGCCGGCTACAGCCTCACGGGCGAATTAAAAGACTGGATACTCTCCGGAGAAACGGCACTCAATCTTCTAATATACACAAAAAGACTTTCAGATTCAGTTGAGTGACGGATGAGCCGGAATATTAAGCCAGGACCTGTAATCGGGACCTATACGGCCTACCTCCCTGCGCCAGAACTCTTCACCGCTTCCACGCAGGAGATCCGCGGCATCGGGATTGACATTGACAGCCCATGAGTTTTCCAACAGTTCTTTTGTAAGCTGTCCTGTCCCCCATCCGCTATAGCCGATGAAGAAACGAATCATCCCGTCGGTCTCCGCACCCGAAGCGATATAATCACGGATCTGGTCAGCATTGCCACCCGTATATATTCCAGGCAGGATCTCGATGCTGTCATCCACAATCCGCCCGAGACGATGCAATAGAAAGAGCCGGTCGATCTCGACGGGACCACCGTTGAAAAGAGGCATAGTCTCCGTGCCGGGCCACTCAGCGATAATGGCGTCGACAGTCGCAGGCAATTCCCGGTTAAGGATGAGACCGAGATGACTGCCGTCATCCTCTCTGTCCAAAACAAGAATGGCCGATCTGTAAAAATTCGGATCAAGCATCATTGGCTCGGCCAGCAGTAGATGTCCGGGTTTGGGATCGACATCAGCCGGAGTCTTGTGTAGAAAATTATCGATATCCATATCTGTCCGAATTAAGAGAGTGATTCTTGTCTTATAACGTAAAATTATAACGTAAGCATATATTAAAAACGAGGTGAAATTACCGTTCACGAGCCATTTCGTGGTCCAGGCAATTCCACCCCGTCAGTCTTCGGCCGTAACCGGTCAGTCATCTTTCTTGCCAAAACCGAAGATTCCTTTACCGCCGGTTTTGTCCTCTACAAAATCTTCAAGTTTGTCCTTGACATTGTCTACGACTTCCTTGCCTTTTTCGACATATTCCTTGCCTTCCCCATTCTGGAGCCAGTCCTTGCCTTTCTCAATCACATCCTTGCCCTTATCCACAACATCCTGCACTTTGGGATTATTAAGAAAATCCTGCGCCTTTTCCTGTAGATTCTGTGCCGTGTTTTTCAAATCATTTGTGTCCATAATATAAAAATTTTCATATGAGAAAGCGACAGAAATGCCATTTTCATAAAAGTGGGGGCACTGTCTTATGACTATGACCACCGTCCGGAGTTCAACGTCTTATGCTATGTTTCAACGTCTCGGAGAGACGCTGCTCCGATGTGGG
>ERZ860264.1122-NODE-1122-length-20001-cov-4.535997_pt1 | contig 20001 bp, 17 predicted proteins | sample MGYA00509980_ERZ860264 | MGnify/ENA primary metagenome ERZ860264 (study PRJEB30046, sample SAMN00715212) | human gut metagenome | study: EMG produced TPA metagenomics assembly of the A metagenome-wide association study of gut microbiota in type 2... | reverse complement strand
CACTGATAGGTGGTCGGCCTATTCCGGTATCATCCGGTGGCGGAGGTGACACGTCGGACCTTCGCTGGGACGGACGAAATCCCGATGAAGATGAGCAGAGCTATAGGCGCAGATGCATGATGGCGGCTGCGGGAATAGTAATAAGCAAGAACAAAACAAGAGGATTTAGAAGATAGGAAAATATTTTTAAGAAGCATTTTATATCCATTGCGAGGTTGTTAGTATGTTAGTTGTATGGATTTTCTATAAAACCAGTATTATTGAGATTGTCTGCAGGTAAAGAAATAATAGTTGAATATACTCAGCCACGTGTTAAATTTGGCTGAGTATATTTTTATTGTATTACCAAGTGATAACCTTATCAACAATTTCCTGCTGTTCTGTACTGCTACGTCTCAGATAGATACGAGTTGTTTCAATACTCTCGTGTCCCATCAAATCGGCAAGGAGCGAAATGTCATTGAACTTCTCCAAGAAATTCTTTGCGAAGCGATGGCGGAAGGAGTGTGGATAGACTACTTTTTCATTCAGACCGTATTTTACAGCATAGTTCTTCAACTGCTGTGCTATGCCTCTTGTTGTGATACGCTGTCCGAAGCGATTCAAGAACAGATACCCGGTATTGCGTTTCGCTTCTTCAAACCATTTTGACGTTTCGTCTCGTAAAGCTTTGGGGATATAGATACGACGTATCTTGCCCCCTTTGGTATAGATGTCATAGTATCCCACTTGTACATGTTCAATTTTTATTTGCACAAGTTCACTAACACGTGCACCTGTAGCAGCTAAGAAACGAACAACGAAATACCATTCCTTGTTCTCCTCCTGTTTCAGTTTCTTCTTCAGAAAGAGGTAATCGGCATTGCTGATAACATTTTCCAAGTAGGTACGTTGCTGTACCTTCACCGATTTCAGGCGGAGTTTGGACTTTCCCATAAAGTCGAGATACTTGTTGATAGCTTGAATACGTAGGTTCACCGTCTTGGGCTTGTACGTTTCAATCAAGAAGGTCTTATAGACCAACAGGTTCTTCTTGTTCAGCTCTCTAAACTTCGAGTTGAACTCCTTCACAGCATAAAGGTATGCTGTAATTGTGTTCTGCGCCATATTTGCCTGACGCAAGACGTTTTCAAAAGTGTTTTCTGTCATATTAATATTGTATTATTGGGCAACATTGCCCTCTATAAAATATGTATGACCTATTTCTATGAGTTCCTATTATGAGAAGATTGTCCTTGCTGCATAACATACAGCATCATAATGGAACATTTAAACAGAAAATTACAACAGCTACTGTTGGATAAAATTGCATTAGACAATAGTCTCATGACATCACTTCCCAAGTCTATTCTGCAAGAGGCAATACAGGGCAAGCTAGTTCCTCAGATAGCAGAAGAAGGTACTGCCAAGGAACTGCTTGACCAGATTAAAGAAGAGAAAGAAAAACTTGTCAAAAATGGGAAACTTAAAAAGACAGTCCTCAATGATAGTGTTATCTTCCGAGGTGATGATAACAAGTACTACGAGAATGACTACAATAACATTGTATGTATAGATGACGAAATTCCCTTTGAGATACCCTCCTCATGGCAATGGGTTCGACTGGAACATATTTGCAGTTACATCCAAAGAGGGAAATCACCTAAGTATTCTCCTATCAAACAGTACCCAGTAGTAGCTCAAAAATGTAATCAATGGACAGGTTTCACAATTGAAAAGGCTCAGTTTATTGACCCAACAACGATAGAATCATACACACATGAGAGATTTCTTGAAGATGGTGATTTAATGTGGAACTCAACAGGATTAGGCACATTGGGACGCATGGCAATATATTGGGAGGAACTAAACCCATATAAAGTTGCTGTGGCTGATAGCCATGTTACTGTCATACGACCTTTGAAATCTTATGTTATTTCACAATATCTATTCAGTTATTTTTCAAGTTACACAGTTCAATCTGTAATAGAGGACAAAGCCGATGGTAGTACGAAACAAAAAGAACTTGCTACTACTACGGTAAAGAAGTATCTCGTGCCTCTTCCACCAATAGAAGAACAGAAAAGAATAGTTGAAAAGATTAAGGAAGTAACAAGTATTATGAGAGGATAAACAAGGAAATCGTTGAAATAGAGTTACCTTGTGATTATCCGGATAGCTGGTGCGTAGTACGATTAAAGGATGTATGCCAACTCATTGATGGGGTGAAGGTGACAGGGAAAGGTATCTGTCTTAACGCAAAATATCTTCGTAGTAAATCGTCACCGACATACCTTGATAAAGGAAGATTTGTTTCCGAAAACGAAAGTATTATCCTTGTAGATGGTGAGAACTCAGGCGAAGTGTTTACAGTGCCAGTAGATGGATATATGGGAAGTACCTTCAAGCAGTTATGGCTAAGTACTGCAATGTACAAACCATATCTATTGACTTTTATTCTTTTTCACAAAGAGGCTCTACGCAATTCAAAAAGAGGTGCGGCAATACCACACCTCAATAAGGAACTGTTTTACAATCTCCCGATAGGAATACCTCCATATCAGGAACAAGAACGAATTGCTAAACGCATTAACGACTTATTTCAGTTGCTCAAATAGCCTTTCTATTTGGGCAACTATGCGTTGCTGTTCTTGTAAAGGAGGTAAAGGTATGAGGGTGTTATGTAGTGCTTTGGAAGAAAATCCCTGAATGCCAATACCTTTGCCTCCAATCAATCCTGTAAGATTATAAAGATAAAAGATATAATAGAAGAATCTAGTACAAACACTTATATACGGTCGTAGCTTATGTATGTGATTTTGAAGCATTATAGGGAAGTTATAACTCCAAATACAAGAACGACCTATATCTCCGCCTTCACATACCAATAAGTCTCCCTTCACTGCCATACAACGTTCTATCTCGTTGTCTTCAAAAGGCATCTTCTTCAAATTTTCAAGTACAAATCTATCCCAATATAAATTAGAGGTTGTTATGTACTCCATTAATTTGCCTTTTGTGTTTCCCTTGTTGAGTTGTTTCCCATTATTATGCATGAAAAGAGACCCAATTCTACACCATTGCCATTTTTCAGGTAAATCGAAGCGTATCTCCTCTGTTATGTCCTTAATTACTTTGCCTACCTGCTCATAATACTTGTTATCATCACCTTTGTAGATGACAGACTCTGTCAAAGAAGATTTCTTTAGCTTGCCTTCTTTGACGAGTTTCTGCTTCTGCGTTTTTATTTGTTCAAGCAGTTCTTTGGCTGTACCTTCCGACTCAATCTGAGGTACAAGTTTGCCTTGAATGGCTTCCTGAAGAATGGATTTTTTCAATAAATTTTGGATTTCTATGTTAAGCATATCCAATCGTTTTTGACTCTCCCCGTACTTACGAACATATACCAATGCTTGATTCAGTTTCTCAGTGATACGAATCTGCTCATTATATGGTGGAATGGGCAATATCATTTTTGCCAATGTCTTTCCATTACAATTTGGCTGAGCTGTAGCAATTGTTCCATTTCTGAGCTGCTCCCAGTATAATTCACTCTCCATGAAATATTTCATATATTGGGCAGATAGCATCTTGCTATATCGTGTTCGGATGAGATACCCAGCATAAATAGATGGGTATGGCAAGTCATTTACGAGAAAGGATTTACCTACTGTTCCGCCAGTTCTTGCAAATAAAATATCATCCTTTTGAAGTAGATATGTACCAATCTCATTTTTGTTAATTCGGCAAAACGGAACTGTTGACCATAGCACGTTGCTATCTTGGATGTCGCTTATACGTACCATCCTAATATCACCGGTATTTTCTGCTGGAGCATTATATCCATATTGAATAGAAAAAGACAGATTTCCCCAACGTTCCCATTGCCATGTTACTGGCACCTCAAACGGAATCTCTTCATCAATGCACTTCACCTCTCCTGTGGCGAGGAACTTCTCATAATAGGAATTGTCCTCACCACGGTAGATGATAGATGCGTTTTTGTCTCGCTTGATTTTCTTCTCTTTGATCAAGCGTTCTTTCTCCTGACGAATCTTTTCAAGCAATACGCTTGCAGGTTCGTCATTAGGGTCTTGGGATACAAGTTTTCCCTGTATAGCCCATTGCAATATGCTGTTTTTTAATTGCTTGCCGTTCATTTTGTTTTAAATGATTTAGAAGTTTTCATCCTTTTGTTTCTCCTTCTGGTAGAACTGATAGAGTTTCTTCCCAATTTTGTCTTTCTTAAAGGTGCGTTCATGATTCATCGGAGTCATGGACAAACGTATCTTTGCCACACCCTCATTCAAGATTTCAAATTGCTGTGGAGTAATCCGAAACTGGGCGGTAGAACTTATCTCCGTAACAGGTATTACTACGTTGCCGCTGATAATACCTGCTGACTGACTTCCATTACCAATAACAGTCCCCTTTAATTCAAGGTATTTTCCAGAGAATGTCCTTATCTTCATTGTTGGCTCACTGAGGAAATTCATTCTGTCTGAGCGTACTGTCGCAACGATGGAATACATTGTGTCCTGTTTCGCTACACTGTATTTCATATTGCAACCTTCAGCTGCAAGTGCCTTATATGTATATCCTATAGTCTGTGCATTGACCGTAAGTTCCCAACACAAACAGAGCATAAGCAGAATATTCTTAATTATCTTCATTGTCATTCTTCTTTGTTGTAATCTTCACCATTTATACCTAACTCTCCATTACTCATCGCATTGGCAATGTCAATCTTCAATTCTTCATCATAATCTTTTCCAGACATGAATGCTGTCATTATTCGCAATAGAAGGTCTTGATCAATATGCGAAGCAGCTACATGATAAACTATAGCTTCCAACTGGCGCATGAATATGCAAGCCTCCCATGGGTAACCATTTTTATGGAGGAAATATGCTCCTAAGGTTAAGGCTATGCGCTTATTCCCATCATTGAAATAATGCCCTGAGCAGAACTTGAAGACCAGGTAAGAGAGTTTTTCCGCAAAGGTCGGATAGTACATGTCATTCTGGATGAAATCCAATGTGGCAAGTATGCTACCTTCATCCCGAACCCCAGCAAATCCTCCATCACTGGCATCTATCATCTTACGATAGACCATCAATGATTCTTCGTAGCTGATATATTGTATCTCGTTATTCATCCTCTGCCTGTTTTAAGCGTTTGAGCACATCTTTATTGCTCTCTAAGATATGGTCGAAGTCAACCGATTGGTTTCCGATGAACCGTTCAAATTCCTCTGGAGTAACAGCTTTAAGATATTCAGCAATATTTCCATGATAGGCATCACGGAAACTGAAATCGCGCGAAGCCATTTTGGTTCTGGCGTCATTGAGATAAGGCTTCTGCATCGGATGCTCTGCCAATTCACCAACAATCTGCTCAACTTCCTCAATAGTCAGCTTTATTTCACCATTCTTCTTGTATCGTTCCTGTATAGCTGCTCCTACACCATTCTCAAAAGATGAAATCACCAACAGAACTTCTGCATACAGTGTGTGGCGCACATTGTCTTTACTGTCAAGGCGTAGTATCTCACGATACTCTTTAGCATTCTCCTTAAATACCGCTTTATAAATCAGGTCAGTCACTTGCGCATACTTGTAAGTTTGATGCCCTTGCACATATTGGCTGATTGCCGAAGTGAGATTTCTGCGGTAATTTTCCTCTGTTATTGCAGCAGGAATGTAGTTGACATCCCTCCTGTTGATAAACTTTGTGCCTCCACCAGTTTTTTCATGTATCGTTGCAATGACTAAATCAAGAATCATGCTACGCAAAGCTTTTGCCCTTTCACTCTCCGTAAGCAACATGCCGATATTGAGGAAAGCCCTAAAATTAAAGAGTCCCAGTTGAGTGGTTTTGCTCGCCTCATTAATAAGGTGAGCAAATTGCAACTTAAACTCTTTCAACGACTTACCCTTACATAAAACATATCCGTTATGCTTTAGTTCATCGCTATTGGACGCAAGGTATCTATCTATAGTAGATGCATCAACAGCATAAAAATCAGCAACCATTTTTTTAGTCAACCAATACTCACCTTCGAAAAGCATACCTGAAATTTCAAGTCGCTTTTGGATTTCGTCAACAGCAAAACGGTTGTTGAGTACATTTTGGCGTTCTATATTTGAAACTGTCAAATCTTTCATTGTCCGTCAAATTAAGTGGTAACTACTCCTTGCTGATTTCTATTCCCAATATTCGCTGTATCTCTGCCAGCGTCTTATCTATCTCATGGTCGAGAGCTTTGCGCTTCTTAAAGTAGTCGGCAAGGAGTTCGGCAGGGGGAAGTATCTCTTCTTCATCCTTAGGGAACTTGCATTGGTCGAAATTGCAATCCATGTCGAATAACTCTTTGGCAGAGAAGCAGCGGGACTTCTCTCCCAAATCATCAGAAGAGATTTCCTTGCGGTCGTTCCACCAGTCACAGATTGGCTGGCAATGTTCAAGTCTCATCGACTTGGTCTTTGAGAAGTGCTTGTAGCCTTCTGGCATGTCAAGGCGATAGAACCATGTTTGGTCAGTAGAAAATCCTTCTTCCGCTCCATCAGCTCGCTCGTTATTGAAGAACAGGATATTGGTAGCGATACTGGTATAAGGTGAGAATATGCTGCCTGGCAGACGGATGATGGTGTGGAGATTGAACTCACGGAGCATCTTTTGCTTGATGGCAAGTTTTGCCCCATCCATTCCAAAGAGGAAACCGTCAGGAACAATAACAGCCGCGCGTCCGTCACGCTTCAGCCTGTACATGATAAGCACCATGAAAAGGTCTGCCGTCTCGCTTGAACGAAACTCCATCGGGAAATTGCTTTTGGCTGCTGCATCGGTGCTTCCTCCGTAGGGTGGATTCATGGCAATCACGTTGACCTTGTCCGTTTCCTTGAAGTCTGACATCTTCGTGCCCAACGAATCGCAATGGCGGATATTCGGTGCTTCCACATCGTGAAGGAGCAGATTGGTGATGGACAGAAGGTAAGGGAGAGGCTTCCACTCTTGCCCGATGACAGACTGCTGGTAGAGTCGCCCGTCATCCGTGGTCTGTACCTGTTTCTGCAGATAGTTTAATGCCGAAGTGAGGAAGCCGCCTGTACCTGATGTGAAGTCACCTACGGTTTCGCCAAGCACAGGGTTAAGCTGTTGTATGATGAAATCCGTCAAGGCACGTGGGGTGTAGAACTCACCTGCATTACCAGCAGACTGAAGGTCTTTGAGTATTCCTTCATAGATGTCACCAAACATGTGGCGGTCTTCAGCATCGTCAAACTCAATCTCGTTGATGACATTGATGACCTGACGTAACAGAATGCCATTCTTCATATATTGGTTCAAGTCTTCGAACACCTCTTTTACGATAGCCTTGCTGCGAGGGGTCTCACGGGTCACTTCAAGTCCCTTCAGCGTGGGAAAGAGATTGTCGTTGATAAACGTGAGCAAGACATCGCCTGTCAGCGCATTGCCGTCTTTTTCATCTATAGCCCAATTACGCCAGCGCAATTCTTCGGGGATGATGGACTCAAAGGGCTTGTGCTCTTTGCTTGCCTTATATTCCCACGTTTCCTCTTGTGTATCATACACCTTCAGAAAAAACATCCATGTCATCTGCTCAATGCGCTGTGCATCGCCATTGATACCAGCGTCTTGGCGCATGATATTTTGCAGACGCTTTACTATATTGTTTACTGCCATTTCTTTATGCTACTTTATATATTTCGTTTTCAAGTTCTTTTAAAGCCTGTTCAAACTTATCCAGTCCGCCGAACAGTTTCACGATTTTCTGCGGTTTACCAATCTTGTTAAATGGAGCGGTATCAAGAATATCAGAGTCTTCAAGGTTCAAGATACCATAATCAGCATATTTGTCGAGAAGAGCCTCCAATACCTCACGCGCCTTTCCTTCGTATTTCGCAAAGTAATTGCGTTTCTTGACATTGTTAGCCCTTTCGCGCCTTGTCACTGGTGGCTGGTCGAAGGCTACATGACATATCACGTCAAAGATGTCAGCATTGGCCAAGGCAGGATTCTTTTCCCTGACAGCATCCACAAGAACACTATAGTCCTTCAGCTCATCCACAATAACTTTCTTGCGTTCTGCTTCTGTCCAGTTCTTGACAAAGTCGTTCAAGGTAGCATAACGCTTCCTAATCTGTTTGCGTGTGAAATCCGTTATGCTTTCTGTACGCATGGTTTTACCATCTTCACCAAGGATGCTGACTATCTCAGTAGTTATTGCTATTTTCTCTCCCTCAACAAGATACTTGACATGAGGCTCAGAGACAACACTTGACGGTTCTTCTGGTATGGTGTATGGTTTTCCACTTTTTCCTTGCGGAGGTTCAGGATCACCATCGAATTTCGGGTCTTTGAACTTCGCTGTGGCATTGCGGAAATCCAATATCTCCAAATGCCACTTCCCTTTGTCAGTTCTCAGTCGGGTGCCACGTCCAATGATTTGCTTAAACTCCGTCATAGAACCTATTTCCTTGTCAATGACTATAAGCCCACAGGTCTTGCAGTCCACGCCCGTAGCAAGCAGTTCTGATGTTGTAACAACTGTCGGGTAGGGGTGGTCAACATCAATGAAGTTGTCCAACTGTTTCTTCCCCACATTATCATCACCCGTTATGCGCATGATGTAGCGTGCATCCTTTTTACACAAATCTGCATTCAAATTGACCAACAGGCTCCTCATGGCTTCTGCCTCTTCAATATCCGTACAGAACACGATGGTCTTGGTCATCCTGCCAATTTGTTTCAGCATCTTGGTGATACGCTTTGCAACAATCTCCCTCCGTTTGGTGAAAGCGATGTCTCTACCTATGTCCTTGCGTTCATATAACCGTTGTGCTATATCTCTGCCCAGCAAGTCTTTCTCATCGTCATCAGGTTTGAATCCCTGAAGGTCTATGCTTATATAACTGTTGGTCACTCTGTAAGGAGCAAGGAACCCGTCTTGTATTCCTTGCAAAAGCGAATAGGTAAATATTGGCTCACCAAAATAATCAAGATTATTAGCTCCAGTCTCAGCCTTGGGTGTAGCGGTCATGCCGATTTGAGTGGCTGTATTGAAATACTCCAGTACCTTGCGCCATGCGCTGTCGTCCTTGGCACTTCCACGATGGCACTCATCGACTATGATAAGGTCGAAGAAGGTTGGCAGAACTTGTTTGAAGGGGTCTTCCACACCTTCTTCATTAGATACCAATTGATGATACAATGCCATATACACCTCATAAGCAGAATCAATGGTAGCCCCTTGTACTTTGGTCATGACCTTTTTGAAGGGTTTAAAGTCCTGCCCCATCGTCTGGTCTATTAAAATGTTACGGTCGGCAAGATACAGTATCTTCTTCTTTGTGCCAGAGGCTTTCAGACGATGTATGATTTGGAAAGCAGTAATAGTCTTTCCTGTACCTGTTGCCATTACTATCAGCACCCTGTCCTTGCCTTTGGCAATAGCCTCTACGGTGCGTTCGACAGCTATTCGCTGATAATATCGAGGCTCGTATGTATAGGGATCCGAATAGAACGGCTGCTCTACAATCTTCAAGGCTTCATTGCTCAATTGTTTGGCATCAACCAAGCGTTTATACAATTCCTCAGGCGTTGGGAACTGTTCCAATGCAAGTTCAGTTTCCGTCCCTGTCAAGAAGTCATGCTCCAGAAAGCCATCTCCGTTAGAACTGTATGCAAAAGGAATGTCAAGAATCTGAGCGTATTCCATTGCCTGTTGCATACCTCCTCCAAGAGGCTTGTTATTGTCTTTAGCTTCGACAATAGCAATGGGCTTGTTGGCGGCATGAAACAAGAGATAATCAGCCTTCTTTCCTGTCTGGCGTGCATGCACTCTACCTTGGAACACCACTCTACCGTCAGTAAAGTAGTATTCCATTCGAATATGTTCATTCTTCCAACTTGCATTGTTGATGGCAGGTGTAATGAAACGCAGCTTTATATCTTCTTCGGTCAAATCTTTCTTGTTCATAGCTCTTGATTGTATTATCTTCACATAATCATTTATTATAGGAAGTTCTATGCTAAAATCATTTCTATTACAACTTCTTGATGATGGGCTTGAAGAAGGTGACAAACCTTTCTGTATATTCTTTCAACCATTCAAACAGTTCTGTCTGTGACGATTTCTTTGTGAAATCACACTTCTTATATAAATCTACAGTTGAAGTTTTCTTACCATCAAGCCGTCGCCAATCTAAAGATTCTCCAATTACTGTTTCTGCATCGTCTTTGTATGCAAGTAACGCATCAAAGTATTTCTTATCCATATCATCCCCAAGATATAATTGGACTGTTATCTTCTGCTCTCTTGAATTAAGAAGAAGGCAAATCTGGAAATTTGAACGTCCTATAGCAATATTCATCCAGTGGTTATAAGAAGGAGATTGGGCACGGAACTTCTTGGATGGGTTATTAAGCATATATTCACAAAAGGCAGACCAAAATTCATATCTTGACAGTTCTGCTTCTGTGCGCTTTTCATTAGATGTCTGACTAGATGATGTGCGAACATCTTTTGACCAACCATTGGGTTTTGCAATAACATTAAATATTGGAGCTGCGGGACTACTACCAATCTTTATCAACCCTATTTCCACACCAAAGAAATTGAACTCTTTGTCTGTTATACGGTTCAACCAGTCAATGGCAGCTCGATGTTCTTCTGTAAAGCGTTCGGCAATCCAAATAATAGTCACAGCATCAAGTCCCGCTGCGTATGTCAAAATCTGCCCTAAATGATTATGGTCAGTTTTCTCCAACTGGTTTTCTATCAACACTAGTTTGTCTGTACCGGAATCTACACAAAGGATGTCAGCACGGAAAGGACCAACATGTTCTTCCTGTGCTTTCACTTCAAGTTCGTTCATTCCAAGTGCATCTGCAAGCAGAGACATATTATCCTCTGTTGCAAGCCATGGAGTAAAGTCTGTTGCCTCATTCTGCCAGCAGTCACGGAGGTCAACTTTTGTAATCTTTGACAGATTTATAGATGTTGCCATATCTCTTTCATTTAGAACTGTTATATCTTCTTTGTAGGAACAATCAAATCTCTGGCATCAACATTCAGGCATTCTGCAATCTTTACTAATGTTTCTAATCCTGGCTGTGCCGTATTAGTACACCATTTTGATACAGTAGCTTGGTCTTTATTTAACTGTACTGCCAGCCATTTATTTGTTCGTCCTTGTTCTGTTAATACAGATTTAATACAATTGATGCTTTTCTTTATTTGTGCAGCCATGCTATGTACTTTTATTCATCTGTTGCAAAATTACATAAAAAATCCCAAAATAGTTGTAATACGCAAGAAATTATTTGCGTTTCAGGTAAAATAAGGCAAAATAATATCTAAAAAAGTTCAATGATAGACAAAATAGTATCTATTAGTGATACGAAATAAGGGCTTATATATTATAGTTTATCAATTCTATTAAAGCAAAATTATATTTTTGAAAATTGATACCTCATATCAAAATAGACCCGTTGGCGGAATTAATTTAGTTCGTACTTAATTATGCCAATTGGTTTTCCATTAATATAGTTGACATATTGTGAGACGGTCAGCGCACTAATTTTTCCAATAAATCTGGCAAACAGGTCGTTTGTCATTGTTACATAGTTCCTGATAATGATGAATTGCCCTGTCAGTTGCGAGAAAAGAGTTTCTATTCTTTTTTGGGCTTTGGCAAGGGGTATTAATGTCGGTTTCCTATTTTTCTGGTTGACCCGATACGGGCATTCAAGCCGTATATGGGTGGGCTCAAACAAATCAAACTGTATATCCGCCCCAATATATCCCTTGTCACCATACATATTGCGAACATGAAAAGTCAGCTTGACATCCTTCATGAACTTGCGGTCATCAACACTTGCCTTTGAGAGGTCATAAGAATGTATAACTCCGTTTAATCCACAGACAGCATGAAGCTTATAGCCGAAATAATAAGTGTTATGAGATGTGCAGTAACCGAAATCAGGTGCTTGCGAGAACTCGCTTGTATGTCTCATTTTGCACCGTTTCCCTCTTGTGGCGCGACAGACCTCTACAGGCTTGGAATCCACGAAAAAGAAATCATCTCCACCATCAATGGCCATAGCTATTTGCTTGCGGATTTTCTCACACAATCCTGCGGTACTTTTCCTGCGGTCATTGAATTGCCTGCGTGATATCAAGTTGGGAATCTTGTTCTTGTATTCTTTGAGCTTTGACTCGAACAGCCTGTTCTCGCTGTCAATACTTTCTGATTCTGCGGCAAGAGACAATGCCACTATCTCCAAATCTGAAAATTTTGGAACAGGACCACAACGTGGGATATTTCCTTGCTCATTCACAAATTTATTGGAAAACTACTTGCATATCTCAAGAATTTTGACGAACATTTGTATATTAGGTTGTGCATACGATGATTTGAACTTAATAGTTTTAGTATCACCAAGTTGCTAAAAATCAACGATATGCACGTTTTTTAACATAAGTATTACAATAATTTAATTCCTCCAACGGGTAAAATAGCTAAAGACTTATCAATAAACATCTTTGGTATCGGAAATAAATATTCAAAGTAACTACAGGTACTCTTAATGAAATAAGGAACAAACAGGAACTTGCAGAAAGCACAGCCATGATAGTAACTGGCACGAAAAGTTATGCAGATTTCAGGAATGTGATAAATAGAAATGAGAAAGTTGAACAATAATTGGATTTTAATACCTTAGTTACCAAGAAAATCACCACTTTCCGTGATTTTTTCACGGAAAGTGGTGATTTTCTTGATTTTTTTAGTAAATTTGCACCCCAAAAGAAGTTTCATTTATATTTATGAAAGATATACGTTATGATAGAGTCATTTACGATAAAGAATTATATGTCATATAGGGAACAGGTAGAACTGTCTTTTCTAGCATCAAAAAAAGAAAAGGCATCTACTTTACCTCCAGAGTGGTATCAAGAGATTGACGGCAAGCGTATTTTACGTTTGTTGCTTTGTGTTGGTCTAAATGGAACAGGAAAAACCAAGATGATAGAAGCATTACAATATTTACGCATGCTCGTTATTTACAAGCCCCAAAAGCCTACTGATCATCCTGCTTATAGACCGTTCCTTTTGGATGAGCAATCAAAATATGAGCCTTCTGAATTGTCGCTAACTTATTATATTAACAATATCTGTTATTACTATTATATTAAGGTAAGTGAGAAACGCATAGAAGAAGAGATTCTAAAGCAACAATCACCTAATATTTTATTGTATCACCGTATATACAACACTGATACAGATACAGTGTCTATCAAATTTGGTCCTGATGGTGATATTAGTAAGAGCACTCAACAAGCATTGAGGTTAACCGTTATTCAGAATTCGTCCGTATTATCTGTTTTCGGTTCATTAAACTTGGAAAGTCAATCGTTAAAAACAAATTATGACTTTTTTGACAAACACATCAGTTTGATACGTAAATCTAGTAATCAGAAAATTGTAGATAAATTAAAAACAGGAAATCCAGAAAGAGATTTACAAGTAAAAAAACTGTTGCTACAACTATTAAAGGATGTAGGTACAAATGTTTGCGATTATGAAGTAGATGAGGTTACATTTAACATCTCCGATATAGAAAAAAGTATTCCAGAATTGTTACTTCGTCAAATACAAAGAGAGCACCCTGCTGGTCAAATTTCACAGAAAACTTTAAGACTTATTCACTCTACTCCTATGGGATATAAAAGTCTTGTTGATAGTTATGAGTCATTAGGCACGATGAACATCATCAAACTTCTTCTTGTCATGTATGATGTTGTAATCGGACATAAGTGTTCATGCATTGATGAAATTGAATATGGTATCCACACCAAGGCATTGGACTTCTTACTCAAGATGTATCTTACGATAGCAGACAATTGCCAATTTGTCGTTACAACTCATGACCTTTCGCTGCTAAAGTCTAAAAATTTAAGAAGGGATGCTGTCAGGATGTTTGAGAAAGATAAGTATGGTGTTACCCAAATCAAACGCAAATATGTGCATAACACAATGAATTTTATCAATGCATATGAAAAGATTTTGGATGAACAACTTGGTCTTATGGTACAGAGTCTTGATTCGCTTAGTAAATATAGGGGATTGATACAAACATTTTATGACGAATTCGAGGAAGATAAACGTGAATAATCAACGTGACACAGCGTGAATACTCCTATTTTTGTCACTTTCACAAAAAAATCCGTGAAAAAACCACGGAAAATTTTGTAGAATAAGATTTTTTTCATACCTTTGCACCCGGAGTTCATATTAAAACCCCGGGTAGGACCGGTTGAACGTCCTAATAGCTTATGAAACAAAGTTTACTCTTAAAAAAAACAGTGTTCAACTATTAAAAAAGAAAGGAGGTATTTATGACAAAGATAAAGAATGTATCAGGATCAAGCAGATTTGTTGCGCCTTATGGCTACTCATCTTGGTTAGATTATTGGGAGAAGCAGACTGGCACAAAAAAATATACTTGTGGTGCCAGTGGATGTAGCAATAGTGATTTGGTTGGTGCCCACGTTCAGAAGGTAAAAAGCAGTGACAAGAGTTGGTATATTACTCCACTCTGCAAAGCTTGTAACCAGAGAACGGATGAGTTTGATGTGTTCTGGGATCTTGTTCCCGTTCCATCGAATCTTTAATATGTCACTCTGCAGCTTACCTTAAGGTAGGCTGCAGAGCCGTTTAATTAATCTTCATTTTTTACCATAATATGTTTGTAAAAGGTATAGAAATAGCAACAAATTATACAAGATCGATTCGTTCGATTCTTCGAAATTATGGCAGTAACGAAGTTTTGCCAGGATGTTCCACATGTATCATCATTAATGACCAAGGCTGGTTGTTGACATGCAAGCATGTGACAGAGGGGCTTATCAGACCTGCTGATGTAATTAACAACAAATATGCTCAATTTAAGGCTGATTTTGCTGGACTACCTACTACCATGTCTGCCAACAAGAAAAGAAAAGCAATAGCCATGCTTGAGCAGAAATATGGGTACTCTAAAAGTAATCCTTGTACTATTCAGATAAAAAACATCTTTGACAATGTCGTTGACACTTCAACATCAATTAAAGTCATTGAATGTAGTTATGCCGATTTAGCTCTTATTAAATTTGAAGGCTTTAATCAACTGTTATGTAACAGTTTCCCTATATTTAAGGAGAATTCCACTGATTTGAAGCAAGGATTGTCACTTTGCAGATTGGGATTCCCGTATCCAGAGTTTACAAATTTCCAATATAATTCTATGACAGATGATATAGAATGGACGACAACAGGCAATCCAAACTCACCGCTATTTCCTATCGATGGCATAATAACAAGACATGTTGCAGAAAAAGGACAGATAACAGGCTTGGAGTTGAGTACTCCTGGTTTAAAAGGACAGAGTGGTGGCCCTTTGTTTGACAAACAAGGAATTGTATGTGGTTTGCAATCTTCTACTGTTTCACTCCCTCTTGGTTTTGATCAGGTAAATAGAGAAATCATGATAGATGGCAAAAAAAAGAAGGTGTCAAATTACCCGTTCTTGCATCTAGGTAGGTGTATACATGTAGATGTTATCAAAAATTTTCTTGATGAGCAAGGGATTAAATATCAGATAGGATAAAGATATATAACGGTTGCCTGAACATGCAACCATTTAAGGCCCCCCGCAAAAGGACAGGCTACAAAGATTATGGCAAAAGATAGCGAAGGACGTAAGTATAATCGTATTCCTGCCTATAATCGAGTACAGGATGGTAAGGTTATCCATGTACCCGCTCATGTTAGGAGCAATCGTATCGATTGTAAGGGGCAGAAGAAAAAATGATTGTAGTTTTCTTTTGGGATTGTGCCATGACGATGTGAATTGTTATGGCATTTTTAGTATACTCGAATAGTCATATTGAAAAAAGCACTTGCAGAATATTTACAAGCGCTTGTTCTTGATAGTGAAGCAATCACGATTCCAACTTTTAGGCGTAATCTCATGCGCATAATTATGGTGTTATCATCGTCATCGAGCTTGCTTGTCAAGTTCAGGGTATATTTTACGGTTAAAACTGCTACAGTTGTCGCAGTTTTGGCTCGCTATCACAGAATCATTCATAGATAAAAATACACATTTTAGAGTTTTTGTGGTTAGAAAAAGTTAAAAATGTTAAATTTTATCTTTCCCATTCTCCTCAAAATCTGTATTGCCACTATTCTATCGTTTAATACACAAGTAACTGATATAAAACAACTTTCAAATACGCTGATTGTTCAAGTTTGATGAGTGTAAATATACCAAATTCCGTTACGAGTATAGGAGACAATGCTTTTTATAACTGTTCTAGTATGACGAATGTTAATATTGGTAATTCTGTTGAGGATATAGGAACTTATGCGTTCTATGGTTGTAGTTCTTTGATGGAATTTTCTATACCAGATTGTACTTTGACCATTGGAAGTGCTGCATTAGTAGGTTGTGAAAATTTGCAAGGCTTGATAATCGGGAGTTGTTTGGCGGAATTGCCTAAAACTGGTTCATCTCAAACGGCAGACTGTCTGTCATTGTTTGATCATAATACAAAATATGCTAACGGTACATATTCCAGTATAAAGAAGGTGAAAATAAATGATGGAGATAAAGAGTTAAAAATACCTTGTATGTATGATTATTTGAATTCCAAAGAATATAGTTACTTTGGTAAGGCTCCGTTGACAGAACTTTATGTGGGACGTCCTCTATCGTTGTATGGTAGCACTTCTGCTTTTGAAGGAGTTATAACACTTGAAAAAGCTGAGTTTGGTGGCTTTTGTGATGAAGTATATTCTTTGAAAGGTTGTTCAAATTTAAATACCCTCATATTAGGAAAGACTGTAAAAAAAGTCTCTTGCGATTCAATATCGGATGAATCTTTATCAGACATTTATTTGAAAGCAAGTGTGCCTCCAGTGATGTCAGGTTGGTTTTCTAATAGAGTTTATCGGGAAACGAAGTTGCACGTTCCTCAAGGGGCATTGGCAACATATCAAACAGCTGCTGGCTGGCGTAATTTTGGGAACATTGTGGAGTCGAACTTTGATGATGAAGCAGGTATAACTGTTGTTGACAGTCAAATGGAAGTGGATATTTCGGTAGACGGTAGGATGATATATATTGATACTAAAGGCAAAAAAACGACAGCTTTGGTATATAATTCAGCTGGAAGATTGGAATATGAGGGAACTGATAATATCATAGGTGTTAATGGTATTGGACTTTACATCGTGCGTGTGAATGGACAAACAAGGAAGCTGGTGGTGAGATGAAAGAGAAGAAAAATGTGCATACATAATTAACGTATGAGAACAGACTAATATTTGATAGATTTTATTGAATGATATTCTTGACACAATCCTGAAAAATAGGCGTTACAGATGTAAAAGCAATAATACGGATTTCGCAGAAGAAATCAATAAAAATGAGGTATGTCAATCCGACGTACCTCATTTTTTATTTAATTGTTGCTATTGATATACTTGAAGAGCTGTGGAGTTACACGTCTTTTACTGCTGTGGAGTTACACGACGCCAAGGACAGCGTAGAGACAATCCTCGGGAGTTACACGTCTTTTACTGCTGTGGAGTTACACGTTATTTTGTGCGAAAGTACACAACTTCAGTGAATTAGCATCAGATATTTGGGAAAATAAGCGCGGATTTTATTCAACGGCTGTTCGGAAGATAATTACACGCTGTAGCGGATTTGCAAATCCGCATCATCTCATTATTATATTTTTGGGTGGAATATGCAGGATTTATATGTAGCGGATTGCAAATCCGTTACAGCGTTCGGGTTATCTTCTGAACACTCATGGTTTTATTCCTGTTATATGCCGTTCTGGTAAAGCGAATGATGGTGTAAGAAGCTTGTTCGGGCGTGGCAGCATGTCTTTCTGATGTAGCGCCGCTGGTCATGCGAGGCGAATCTATGTCGTGATAATATCACGGAATTTAACACTTGAAAATTCTCAAACCAGAGCGCGGCGAAGCAGATATCATGACATTCTTACGCCGTCATCATCCGAAATTTTGCTTGTTGCTGGGCCGGGAGGGCCTTACGGCTCTGCGGCGGAGCCGCTTTCGCACTCCAACGAGGCCGCCGTTGCAATGCCGTAAGGGCCCCGCGGGAAGGTCGTAAGGCCCTTACGGCAGAATAAAAACATACAAAATCCTGCACACTCTCATCATTTTCGCCGTAACACACTGTTGCTCAGACGATAAAAGATGCACGCGCAAAACTCGCGAATTTGCGGCCAAAAGATTTTTATTTCTGAATTCTTCAAGGATTTGAAGGCATTTGTCCGCTTTCTTCTGAGTTTTTAACACTTCGCTTATTAAACGCAAAGACTCGATAAAATCAATACAAAGACGCTATTGTTTCAATGCAAAGACGCGAAGACGCAAAGTTTTGTATCTTTGGCAGACTTTATTAAAAAAAATCTTTGCGTCTTCTCGTCTTTGCATTGAAACAATAGCGTCTTTGCATTAAATATGTCGCGTCTTTGCATTGAAAATCGGAAGAAGTAGCCCACACGGACTTACTGCTTTCCGACACCTTTAGTAAAAAAAAGCAAAAACTTAATCGCAGGGCTAAAAATAACTGCACAAAAATTAGCTTTTGCGCAATATTTTGCCTAATTTTGCACGACATTCACAACGGATATAAATGGTATAAATGATTTGTATATTATCAACGTAATTTATGGATTGGCTTATTAATCTGTTCACTACCACCGATTCGGTAGCACACATCGCCCTGCTCTATGCTCTGGTCATAGCCGTCGGCGTTCTGCTCGGGAAGGTGAAATTTTGGGGAATCTCCCTCGGAGTAACGTTCGTGCTGTTCGCCGGCATCGTCGCCGGCCACATCGGACTGACAGCACCCACAAACATCCTCACGTTCATTCAGGACTTCGGTCTCATTCTCTTCGTCTTCATGATCGGTCTTCAGGTCGGCCCGGGCTTCTTCGAGAGCTTCCGCAAGGGAGGAGTGACGCTCAACGCCCTGTCCACGGCCACGGTTCTGCTGAATGTGGCCGTGATGTTCGGATGCTACTTTCTCTTTTTCGACACGTCCAATCCGGTCAATCTCCCGATGATGGTCGGCACAATGTATGGCGCCGTGACCAACACCCCCGGACTCGGAGCTGCCAACGAGGCGCTGGAGAGCGTCTTCGCGGGAGCCACCAAGCCGCAGATTGCCTCCGGCTACGCCTGTGCCTATCCGCTCGGCGTGCTCGGAATCATCGGCGCTACGATAGCCATAAGATACATCTGCAGCATCCGGCTTGACAAGGAGGAGAAGCGGCTCAACGACGATGCGGCCGAAAACGCACACGTCAAGCCCCACATGATGCACCTGAAAGTGACAAACTCATATCTGGCAGGACGCACGCTGAAGCAGATTCACGACTTCCTCAACCGCGACTTCGTCTGCTCACGCATCCTCCACGAAGGCCACGTCAGCATCCCCAACCGCGACACCGTCTTCGAACTCGGTGATCAGGTCTTCATCGTCTGCGCCAAAGCCGACGCCGAAGCCATCATCGCCTTCATCGGTCCGGAGACGGAAGTGGCATGGGAGAAACAGGACCAGCCGCTCGTCTCGAAGCGCATCCTCGTCACACAGCCGTCCATCAACGGCAAGACGCTCGGACAGATGCACTTCTCTTCCGTCCACGGGGTCAACGTGACACGCGTCACACGTCAGGGTATGGACCTCTTCGCCAGCCTCGACCTGGCCCTTCAGGTGGGTGACCGCGTGATGGTCGTAGGACCCGAAGACGCCGTCAACCACGTGGCCAAGGTGCTCGGAAACTCCATCAAGAGACTCGACGCCCCCAACATCGCCACCATCTTCCTCGGAATCATCATCGGTATCATCTTCGGAATGCTGTTGGGCTATGCCGGCGCGTCGCTGCTGGGATTCCCTGCCCATCCGTCG
>ERZ860264.1118-NODE-1118-length-20080-cov-6.633258_pt1 | contig 20080 bp, 29 predicted proteins | sample MGYA00509980_ERZ860264 | MGnify/ENA primary metagenome ERZ860264 (study PRJEB30046, sample SAMN00715212) | human gut metagenome | study: EMG produced TPA metagenomics assembly of the A metagenome-wide association study of gut microbiota in type 2... | reverse complement strand
TAAAGACTCTTAGATAATGTTACAGCCTAAGAAAACAAGATACCGCCGTTCTCAAAAGGGCCGCATGAAAGGTGAGGCCCAGAGAGGCAATCAGCTCGCTTTCGGCTCGTTCGGAATCAAGACTCTTGACTCGAAGTGGATCACCGGTCGTCAGATCGAGGCTGCCCGTGTGGCAGTGACCCGCTACATGCAGCGTCAGGGTCAGATCTGGATCAGAATCTTCCCGGACAAGCCTATAACCAAGAAGCCCGCTGAGGTGCGAATGGGTAAAGGTAAAGGTAACCCCGAAGGATTCGTGGCGCCTGTCACTCCCGGCCGTATTCTCATCGAGGTAGAAGGCGTTCCATACGATGTGGCCAAGGAGGCTCTGCGCCTTGCAGCTCAGAAACTCCCGGTGCTTACAAAGTTCGTGGTTCGTCGCGACTATGACCCTTCGCAGAACGTATAACCAGAAATTCTGAGAAAATTTACGTGAGATATAGATTTTTCTATACATAATACACAATAAAAAGGGAATATTTCGGTTCAACATTCGGGAGGCAAGCGTCCGCCTGCCTCCCGAATGGGCCGGAATGGGCCCTAAATGTGTATATTGACGATAGAAAGTTCTGATCGAACATAATTGAAATAAAAATGAAAAAGGAAGAAATCAAGGAATTAAGCATTCAGGAGTTGCAGGCCCAGATAGAGGCTGCAGAGAAGGCTTATCGTGAATTGAAAGTAGCGCACGCGATATCTCCCTCGGACAATCCGGCCAAAATCACCAAGGATCGCCGTGATATCGCCCGTCTGAAGACAGTGTTGCGCCAGAAGGAAATCGCCGCCGCACAGGAGGCTGCTTCCAAGTAATTAACCCGGTCAAATCATCTAAAAAATGGAAGAGAACAAAAGACATTTGAGAAAAGAGAGAATCGGGGTCGTTTCAAGCAACAAGTGCGACAAAACCATCACGGTAGAAATCAAATGGAAAGAGAAACACCCGATTTACGGAAAATTTGTGAATAAGACGAAGAAGTATCACGCTCATGACGAGAAGAACGAATGCTCTGTCGGTGATACTGTACGCCTCATGGAAACCCGTCCTTTGAGCAAGACCAAAAGATGGAGACTGGTAGAAATCATCGAAAAAGTTAAGTAATCATGATACAGACAGAATCACGTTTGACAGTAGCCGACAATTCAGGTGCAAAGGAAGTGCTCTGCATCCACGTGCTCGGTGGCACAGGCCGCCGTTATGCCGGCGTCGGTGATATTATCGTAGTTACGGTGAAGAGCACCATCCCCTCGTCCGAGGTCAAGAAAGGCACAGTTTCCAAAGCTGTTGTCGTTCGTACAAAGAAGGAAATCCGCCGTCCCGACGGAAGTTATATCCGTTTCGACGACAATGCCTGTGTATTGCTTAACAATGCAGGCGAAATCCGCGGAACCCGTATCTTCGGCCCTGTGGCCCGCGAACTCCGCGCCACAAACATGAAGATCGTTTCGCTCGCACCCGAGGTGCTCTAAACATAAAGTTTAACATTCGTCTTAGACAAACAGAAACAAAATGGCAAAATTGCATATAAAGAAAGGAGACACCGTCTATGTCAATGCCGGCGACGACAAGGGCAAGACAGGCCGCGTCCTTGAGGTGCAGGTCAAGAAGAACCGTGCAGTCGTTGAGGGCGTAAATATCGTCTCTAAAAGCACAAAGCCGACTGCCAAGTATCCTCAGGGTGGTATCGTAAAGATTGAGGCACCGGTGCATATTTCTAATCTTAATGTGGTGGACCCCAAGACTGGCAAGCCCACCCGTATCGGTCGCCGTCGCAACGAGGCTGGCAAACTGGTGCGTTACGCTAAAAAATCAGGAGAGGAGATTAAATAATGGCAGAGACGACACTTTCAAAGGACTATAAAGAGAGAATTGTCCCCGAACTTACTGAAGAGTTCAAGTACACAACTCCCATGCAGGTCCCCCGCCTGACCAAGATCGTGATCAATCAGGGTCTCGGCGCGGCTACTCAGGACAAGAAGATCATCGAGACTGCTCTCAACGAGCTCACGGCTATCACTGGCCAGAAAGCTGTACCCACTCTTTCACGCAAGGATATCTCGAACTTCAAGCTGCGTAAGAAAATGCCTATCGGCGCGATGGTGACTCTCCGTCGTGAGAAAATGTATGAGTTCCTCGAGAGACTCGTCCGTGTGGCTCTGCCCCCTATCCGCGACTTCCAGGGTATCAACTCCAAGCTCGACGGCCGTGGCAACTACACTCTCGGTATCACCGAGCAGATCATTTTCCCTGAGATCAACATCGACAACGTTCCCAAGCTCCAGGGTATGAACATCACATTCGTGACTACTGCCAATACTGACGAAGAGGGCTTCGCGTTGCTCAAGAAATTCGGATTACCGTTTAAACACGAAAAATAAGAGATATGGCAAAAGAATCAATGAAAGCCCGCGAGGTAAAGCGTCAGAGAATGGTGGCTAAATACGCCGCTAAAAAGGCCGCTCTCAAGAAGGCCGCTCTTGCTGATGCTGACGGCAACATCGATTACGAAGCTCTTACGAAGTTGCAGAAACTTCCGAAGAATGCTTCGCGTGTGCGTCTCCACAACCGTTGTGAGATCACAGGCCGTCCCAAAGGCTATATGCGCCAGTTCGGCATCTCGAGAATTCAGTTCCGCGAGATGGCTTCGAAGGGCCTGATTCCCGGCGTGAAGAAAGCAAGCTGGTAATATTTTCGGATGCCGGGAATCCCGGTATCCGAAAATCCGTTTTTCTGCCGGGATGCGAGGCCGGGGCCGCAGGGATGCGGCCGGCGCAGGAGGTGCGGATGTGCCGATCTGCGCGGCGGCGGAGAATCCCGGAAATGAGTCTGGATACTGAGGGCGTATGCCCGTGGGAAAAGGCTGGACAGGAGCAGTTCCTGTACCGGACGGTGAAATGCCGGGACGATGGTGCGGCCGCTGGGCTGCCTGCCGTTCCCTCTTTCCGAAGGAATCGGGGCTTATATGGGTGCAGAACCCGAGTAGTTACGTCGCAATGTCGAGGAAAGTGCCGCCGCAAGCGGTAACTTCTCGGCGGCGGGGCGGAAATCGAGGGGTTAGGCATTTGGTTACAAATTTCTCGACCGAAGGGCCGGGGAGGGGTATCGCCGATTGCGGCGGCTCTCTTCCGAAGGGTCATCGGCTGTAGTGCCGACCGGGGATTTGTACGGGTTATGTTAGCAACGCATCCGTGCTAACATTGTCCGTATTCCGGGGCCGGGGCCTAAAAACGCCGAAAACAGGGCGTTAGCTTGGTTTTTTGAGAAATTATACGTATATTTGCGCGCTTTATACCCCGGGCGTAACCCCCGTGCGAAGGGCGCGAAGGCGCTGGGAATGAGGCGCAAAACAACGAGACATCCGAGGCGGCGGTAAGCCTGTTAGGACTTTAAGGCGCTGAGGGACAAATAATTAACTTATTACTTTAATTTTTAACTTCTATTCGTTATGACTGATCCTATTGCGGACTTTCTGACCAGAATTAGAAACGCAGTGAAAGCCAACCACAAGGTGGTTGAAGCTCCTGGCTCAAAAATTAAGCAGGAAATCACTAAGATTCTTTACGAGCAGGGTTACATCCTCGCTTACAAATTCGACACCGACGAGAAAGGTCACCCGTCGATCAAAATCGCGCTCAAGTGGGACGCTGCCACCAAGGGCAACGCCATCAAAGACCTGAAGCGCGTGAGCCGTCCCGGTCTTCGCCAGTATGTCTCGGTGGGCGATATGCCCCGCGTGCTGAACGGCCTGGGCATCGCTATCCTGTCGACTTCGAAAGGCATCATGACCGACGCCAAGGCCCGCAAGGAAAACGTGGGCGGCGAGGTGCTGTGCTACATCTACTAACGGAAATTTTTAAACGCAAGAACAATGTCAAGAATTGGTAAATTACCTGTAAACCTGCCCGCCGGCGTTACCGTAGAGGTTTCGGCCGACAATGTGGTAAGCGTGAAAGGGCCACTCGGGACGCTGAGCCAGAAAGTTGACTCGGACATCAAGGTAGAGGTCGGCACGCACAAGGACGTTCACACGGGCAACGAGGCTCCCGCCGTGCTCGTATCGCGTCCTACCAACCAGCCCCGCCACCGTTCGCTGCACGGCCTGTACCGTGCGCTGATCAACAACATGGTCGTCGGTGTGTCGAAGGGTTATGAAATCAAACAGGAGCTCGTGGGCGTCGGTTTCAAGGCCGAAGTCAAGGGCCAGATCCTCGAAATGAGCCTCGGTTATTCGCACGATACGCATTTCATGCTTCCCAAGGAGGTTACCGCTACGGCCGTGACGGAGAAGAAGGGCAACCCGATCGTAACGCTGAAGAGCATGGACAAGCAGCTCGTCGGCCAGGTCGCTGCCAAGATCCGTTCGCTGCGCAAGCCGGAGCCGTACAAGGGCAAGGGTATCAAGTTCGTCGGCGAACAGCTGCGTCGCAAGGCGGGTAAATCAGCAGGTGCTAAATAGTAAATAGTTTAGAGTTATGTCACTGAACAAGATAGAAAGAAGAGAGAGGATCAAGATGCGTATCCGCAAGATCGTGAGTGGTACGCCCGAACAGCCTCGCATGACTGTATATCGTAGCAACAAGCAGATCTACGTGCAGTTTATTGATGACCTCGCAGGTGTGACCCTGGCCACGGCATCCTCGCTGGACAAGGAGGTGGCGGAAGCCGCCGCCGGCAAGAACAAGTGCGACGTGGCCGCCCTGGTGGGCAAACTGGCCGCCGAGCGTGCTGCCGCCAAAGGCATTTCGACCGTAGCGTTCGACCGCAACGGCTACCTGTATCACGGAAGAGTTAAACAGCTGGCCGAAGCAGCACGCGAAGGCGGTCTTAAATTCTAAGCGATTATGTCAAATACCAACATAAAGAAAGTACGCACCAGCGACCTCGAGCTTAAGGACAGACTCGTAAGCATTCAGCGTGTTACCAAGGTAACCAAGGGAGGTCGCACATTCAGTTTCTCGGCCATTGTCGTCGTAGGTAATGAGGACGGTGTCGTGGGCTACGGCCTGGGCAAGGCTTCGGAGGTTCAGTCGGCCATCGCCAAGGGCGTGGAGGACGCAAAGAAGAACCTGGTGAAGATCCCCGTTATCAACGGTACGATTCCCCATAAGCAGGAGCTCCGTTACGGTGGTTCGCTCGTCATGATCCGCCCGGCCGCCCCCGGTACGGGTATCATCGCCGGCGGTGCCATGCGTGCCGTGCTGGAGTCGGTGGGCGTGAAGAACGTGCTTGCCAAGAGCAAGGGTTCGTCGAACCCCCACAACCTGGTGAAGGCAACCATCGGCGCCCTGTGCGAACTGCGTGATGCACACAGCATCGCCCGTCTGCGCGGCATCTCGATGGACAAGGTGTTTAACGGTTAATTTTGTAGAGACAAATGGCAAGATTGAAAATCACCCAGGTCAAAAGCCGCATCGGCGCTACCGAGCGCCAGTGCAAGAACCTCGACGCGCTGGGGCTGAAGAAGATCAACGCGAGCGTCGAGCATGACGACTCGGCGATCATCAAGGGTATGATCGAGCGCGTGAAGCACCTCGTCAAAGTCGAGGAGGTAGCCGTAAAGAAGGCTGCAGCACCCAAGGCCAAGAAGGCCGAAGCTGCCGAGGCCGCAGAATAAGTTTAACAGCTAAGAAGTAATTTTTACGATGGAACTCAATAATCTCAAACCTGCAAAGGGTTCAACGCACCACGACAAGCGAATCGGTCGCGGTGCAGGTTCGGGTCACGGTGGCACGGCCACGCGTGGCCACAAGGGTGCGCAGTCGCGCTCGGGTTACTCGCGTAAACTGGGCTTCGAGGGCGGTCAGATGCCTCTTCAGCGTCGTCTTCCCAAGTTCGGTTTCACCAACCTGAAGCGCGTCGAATTCAAGGCTATCAACCTCTCGACGCTCGAGGAGCTGGCAGCCAAGAAGTCGCTCTCCGAGATCACGGTCGACACGCTCGTGGCCGCAGGTTTCATCTCGTCGAACGACAAGGTGAAAATCCTCGGTAACGGTACGGTTACCAAGGCGCTGAGCGTGAAGGCTCACGCATTCTCGAAGAGCGCCGAGGCGGCCATCGTGGCAGCCGGCGGCAGCGTCGAAAAACTGTAAGAACCCTAGAAACCGAAAATTATGAATCAGTATCTCGTTGTTGGTATCGTCTTTTTAGTGGTAATCGCTCTTTTGGCGACCAACAAGAAATTGGTTGAAACGCTCAAGAATATCTACAAGATCGAGGAGCTGCGCAAACGTGTGATCTACACGATCGGGCTGCTGCTGGTCTACCGCTTGGGTAGTTTCGTGGTGATTCCGGGTATCAACCCCAACGCCCTGGGCGAGGGGTCGGCGCTTGCCAGCCAGCTCGACGGCAACGGACTTCTGGGTCTGTTGAACGTCTTTTCCGGCGGTGCATTCGGCAATGCGGCCATCTTTGCACTCGGAGTCATGCCGTACATCACCGCCTCCATCATCATCCAGCTCATGGGTATGATGATCCCGTATTTCCAGAAGATGCAGAAGGAAGGTGAAAGCGGCCGCCGCAAAATGAATCAGTGGACGCGCTTCCTTACCATCGGCGTGCTGATCCTCCAGGGCCCGGCGTACATCGCCAACCTGTACCATCAGGTGCCCTCTGCATTCGTTTACGGCAACTCGTTCGGCTTCGTAGCCTATGCGACGACGATCCTCATCGCCGGTACCATGTTCATTATGTGGCTCGGCGAGAAGATCACGGACAAGGGTATCGGCAACGGTATCTCGCTGATAATCATGATCGGTATCGTGGCCCGTTTGCCCCACGCCCTGTTGGCCGAGGTCAACGCGCGTTTCCAGACCGCCAGCGGTAGCGCCATCATGCTTATCCTCGAGCTGGTGTTGCTGTTTCTGGTCTTCATGGCTACGATCGCCCTGGTACAGGCAGTCCGCAAGGTACCTGTACAGTATGCAAAGCGTATCGTCGGTAACAAACAGTACGGCGGTGTACGTCAGTACATCCCCCTGAAGATGAATGCTGCGAATGTGATGCCCATCATCTTCGCGCAGGCTCTGATGTTTATCCCGGCGCTGTTCTCCGGTACGGCCTTCGCAGCTGCTTTCAGCTCGATGACCGGTTTCTGGTACAACTTCACGCTTGCAGTGCTGGTAATCGCGTTCACCTACTTCTACACCGCGATTATCATCAACCCCCAAATGATGGCCGATGACATGAAGCGAAACGGCGGCTTTATCCCGGGTGTGAAACCGGGTAAGCAGACCGTGAACTACATCGACACCATCATGACGCGTATCACGCTCCCCGGCTCGTTCTTCCTGGCCATCGTGGCGATCCTGCCCGCGCTGGCAATGAAGTTCCTGGGCATCCAGCAGGCGTTCGCCTACTTCTACGGAGGTACGTCGCTGCTGATCATGGTCGGCGTGGTGCTCGACACTCTGAAGCAGATCGAGAGCTACCTGCTGATGCGTCATTACGATGGTCTGATGAAGACCGGACGTATCCAGGGTCGTCATTAGGAGTTTTTCCCGAAGAGTTCTTAACGAAGAGAATGATCTATTTAAAGACAGACGAGGAGATAGAGCTGCTCCGCGAGAACAACATCCTGGTGTCGAAGACACTGGCGGAAGTGGGTCGCCACATCCGGCCGGGTGTCACCACCAAGTTTTTGGACTCGGTTGCCGAGGATTTTATCCGCGCACACGGAGCAGTTCCCGCCTTCCTCGGGTATCAGGGATTTCCCGCTTCGTTGTGTATATCGGTAAACGAACAGGTAGTTCACGGTATCCCATCCTCGAAATGCGTCCTCAGAGAGGGCGACATCGTTTCGGTCGATTGCGGTACGTTTATGAAGGGGTTTGTTGGTGATTCGGCGTATACGTTCGCCGTTGGAGAGGTTGCCGGGGAAGTTAGGCAGCTGATGGAGGTCACCAAAGAGGCTCTTTATAAAGGTACGGCACAGGCTAAGGCCGGCAACCGCGTAGGCGACGTGTCGGCAGCCGTGCAAGAGTACGCCGAAAGTTTCGGCTACGGTGTGGTGCGGGAATTGGAAGGACATGGGTTGGGTCGGAAAATGCACGAAGACCCCGGTGTCCCCAATTACGGAGCACGCGGCAGGGGGCCGCTCCTCAAGGAAGGAATGGTCATCTGTATCGAGCCCATGATAAATATGGGTACCAAAGCGGTGGTTTTTGAAAGGGATGGCTGGACAGTCCGCACGCGCGACCATAAACCCGCGGCGCACTACGAGTTCGCCGTTGCGGTTCGTAAGGACGGGCCCGACGTGCTGACGGACTTTAGTATCATCGAACAGGCAATAAACAAGTAAGACTCTATGGCAAAACAGGCTGCTATTGAAAGGGACGGTACGATTATCGAAGCCTTGTCCAACGCGATGTTCCGCGTCGAGCTGGACAACGGCCACGTGCTCACCGCCCACATCTCGGGGAAGATGCGTATGCACTACATCAAGATCCTTCCCGGAGATAAGGTAAAAGTGGAGATGACGCCCTATGACCTGACGAAGGGGCGTATATCTTTCCGGTACAAATAACATTAGATTGCTTGAAAATCATGAAAGTAAAAGCATCCATCAAGAAAAGAAGCGAGGATTGCAAGATTGTGAAGCGTAAGGGGAAACTCTACGTCATTTGCAAGAAGAATCCCAAGTTTAAAATGCGCCAAGGGTAATGTTTAAACGGTTTAGTAAAAAAGAAAAAGATTTTATATGGCACGTATAGTCGGTGTAGATTTACCAAAAAATAAAAGGGGCGAGATCGGCCTGACCTATATCTACGGTATCGGTCGTTCGACGGCCCGCAAGATTCTCGAGGTCGCTGGCATCAGCTACGACCTCAAAGTCCAGGATTGGTCGGACGACCAGGTCGGTGCGATCCGTTCGACGATCGCTGACCTGGGTATCAAAGTCGAGGGCGAATGCCGTTCGGCCGTCCAGCTCAACATCAAGCGCCTGATGGATATCGGCTGCTACCGCGGCATCCGTCACCGCCTGGGTCTTCCCGTTCGCGGTCAGTCGACCAAGAACAACGCACGTACCCGTAAGGGCCGCAAGAAGACTGTCGCAAACAAGAAAAAGGCAACAAAGTAATCTTTAGAGAATTATGGCAAAGAAAACTGGAACAGTTAAGAAAAAGGTTGTTAAGGTCGGTGCCGTTGGCAATGCCTACGTTCACTCCACTTTCAACAACGTAATCATCACTATCACCAACGAGGTGGGTGACGTCATCAGCTGGTCGTCGGCCGGTAAGATGGGTTTCCGTGGTTCGAAGAAGAATACTCCGTATGCAGCACAGACCGCTTCGGCCGACTGCGCAAAGGTCGCTTACGACATGGGCCTGCGCAAGGTGAAAGTGTATGTCAAGGGCCCGGGCGCCGGACGTGAGTCGGCCGTGCGCACCATCCACGGCGCCGGTATCGAGGTGATGGAGATCATCGACGTTACGCCGCTGCCGCATAACGGTTGCCGTGCTCCTAACCGCCGCCGCGTATAATTTGCGTCGTGGTAAGGAATATTTCTAAGGTTTTAAAAAAGTCAAAACAATGGGAAAATACATAGGACCAAAATCGAAGATCGCCAGAAAGTTCGGCGAAGCTATTTACGGGGCGGACAAGGTGCTTGAGAAACGCAACTTTCCTCCCGGACAGCACGGTCTGGCGCGCAAGCGCAAGAAGGTGTCGGAGTACGGCACGCAGTTGAGCGAGAAGCAGAAGGCAAAGTATACGTACGGCCTGCTCGAAAAGCAGTTCGCACGCACCTACGACCAGGCTGCGCGTATGGGCGGTATCACGGGCGAGAACCTGCTGAAGCTGCTCGAATGCCGCCTGGACAATGTTGTTTACCGCTTGGGTATCGCCCCGACGCGTGCAGCTGCCCGCCAGCTCGTTTCGCACTGCCACATCTGCGTGAATGGCAGCGTCGTGAACATCCCCTCGTACTCGCTGCGTGCGGGTGACGTGGTGTCCGTTCGCGAGAAGTCGAAGAGCCTGGAAGTGATCTCGGCATCTCTGGCCGGCGGTTCGAAGAGCCGCTATGCTTGGCTTGAGTGGGACAATGCCTCGATGAGCGGCAAGTTCCTGCAGAAGCCCGAGCGCGAGGAGATCCCCGAGAACATCAAGGAGCAGCTCATCGTCGAGTTGTACTCGAAGTAGTAATCAAACAAACTGAATATATTATGGCAATATTAGCATTCCAGAAACCTGAAAAGGTTATTATGCTTGAATCCACTTCGTCGTTCGGGAAATTCGAATTCCGACCGCTGGAGCCCGGGTTCGGTATGACTGTCGGTAACGCTTTGCGTCGTATTCTGCTCTCCTCGCTCGAGGGTTACGCGATCACGACTGTCAAGGTAGCCGGTGTCGACCACGAGTTTGCCGCTATCCCCGGCGTGATGGAGGATATGTTGAACATCATCCTCAATCTGAAGCAGGTTCGTTTTATCCGCACAGTCGATAATCAGGATGCCGAGAAGGTTTCCATTAACGTTGCGGGTGTGACGGAGCTGACTGCCGGATATATTTCAAATTACCTTTCGTTCTTCAAGGTGTTGAACCCCGATCTGGTGATCTGCCACCTCGCGCCCGGCACGAAGCTGCAGATGACCCTCACGATCGGTAAGGGGCGCGGTTACGTTTCGGCAGAGGAGAATACCCCCGCCGAGTGCGAGTTCGGCACCCTTCCGATCGACTCGATCTTCACGCCGATCAAGAACGTAAAGTATTCCATCGACAACTACCGTGTCGAGCAGAAGACCGACTACGAGAAGTTGAACCTGGAGATTACTACCGACGGGTCGATTCACCCCAAAGAGGCTCTGAAAGAGGCTGCAAAGATCCTTATCCAGCACTTCATGCTCTTCTCCGACGAGAAGATCACCGTCAACATGGAGGATACCAACGGTACCGAAGAGTTCGATGAGGATGTACTCCACATGCGCCAGCTGCTGAAGACCAAGCTTTCGGATCAGGATCTGAGCGTCCGTGCCCTGAACTGCCTGAAAGCCGCAGATGTGGACACCGTGGGAGACCTCGTGAAGCTCAACCGCAATGACCTGCTGAAGTTCCGCAACTTCGGTAAGAAATCGCTCACGGAGCTCGACGAGCTGCTGACCTCGCTCAACCTGAAGTTCGGTATGGACGTATCAATCTACAAACTTGACAAAGATTAATTATGAGACACAATAAGAATTTCAACCACCTTGGCCGCCAGGCAGGACACCGTAAAGCGTTGATGTCGAATATGGCTTCGTCGCTCATCCTGCACAAGCGTATCGAGACTACCGTTGCCAAAGCCAAGGCCGTTCGCCAGTTCATCGAACCGCTGGTGACCAAGTCGAAGGATGACTCGACGCACTCGCGCCGCATCGTCTTCTCGTACCTCAAGCAGAAAGAGGCCGTAACCGAGTTGTTCCGCACCATCGCTCCGAAGATCGCCGAGCGTCCGGGCGGCTATACCCGCATCCTGAAGACCGGCTTCCGTCTGGGCGATGCTGCCGACATGTGCATCATCGAGTTCGTTGACTTCAACGACGCTTACACGCTGGGCATCGCTCCCGCAGCTGCTGCCGAAGCCAAGCCCAAGACGCGCCGTTCGCGCAAGCCCGCAGCCAAGAAGACCGATGCGGTCGAGGAGGCTACGGTCGTGGAAGGCGAAGCCAAGAAGGCCGCACCTAAAAAGGCTGCCGCTCCGAAGGCTGCGAAGCCCGCGGCTCCGAAGTCTGCCAAGGTTGCAGCCCCGAAGGTTGCCAAGAAAACCAACGTAGGCAAGAAGATGTAAATTCGCGTCTGCTGTCAGAAAAAGGGACGACCCCGATGTGGGTCGTCCCTTTTTTTGTCCGGGATGCCGGGGCTTGTCGTCAGCCCTGCTTTTTGGCCGGGTATCGGTTGCTTGTTTGCCGGGGAGGGCGGTTGCCTGCCGGTTCGGACGGACGAACCTGGGCTTTTCGATCCCGTAGGCGACCGGCATCTTTATGTTTTCGACCTTGGGTATCCGTGTCCGGAGGTGCGGGAGTACCGGGCGGAGCAGATAGACTTGGGCAATGGTGCCCTTATCGGGACTTTCCGCTTTCATGTCCCTCTTCCGGCTTCGTGCGGGCCAATGGTTTTCAAGGAAAGTTTGAAAAAATCCCCGGAACATGCAACGTTCCGGGGATTCGTTCTGTGTGTCGGAGTCGGTTTATTTCGCGAAGCCTTTGCCGATGCCAAGGAAATCCTCGGCCTTGAGGGCTGCGCCGCCGATCAGGCCGCCGTCGACGTCTTCCTTGGCGAAGAGCTCCGGTGCGTTCGAGGGCTTGCACGAACCGCCGTAGAGGATGGCGGTATCCTGTGCTGCCGCGCCGAATTTGGCTGCCAGCACCTGGCGGATGTAAGCGTGGATTTCCTGTGCCTGCTCGGCCGAGGCGGTCTTGCCGGTGCCGATAGCCCATACGGGCTCGTATGCGATCACGAGGTTCTTGTACTCCTCTTCGGTGAGGTTGTAAACCACCTCCTCGATCTGGGCCTTCACCACGTCGAAGTGTTTGCCGGCCTCACGCTCTTCGAGGTTCTCGCCTACGCAGTAGATCGGGGTCAGGCCGTTGGCGTAAGCCTGCGCCATCTTCTTGTTGAGCGTAGCGGAGGTTTCGCCGTAGTACTGGCGGCGCTCCGAGTGGCCGAGGATCACGTATTTGCAACCCAGCGCCGCGATCATCGAAGCGGCGATCTCGCCCGTATAGGCGCCTTTGGCCTCCGTGGCGCAGTCCTGTGCCCCGAGGGCGATGTCCGAACCCTTGAGTGCCTCGGCGACCTGCGAAAGGTGCGTGAAGGGGGGGCACACGATGAAGTTGACGCACGAGCATACCTCGCCGCGGCCGGCTGCGATGCCTTTGGCCAGTTCTACACCTTCGGCGGGAAGCGTATTCATCTTCCAGTTGCCGGCAACAATTTTCTTTCTCATTTTCTTAGGTTTTTATTGTTAAAATCCGAATTGTCACGTTATTCCTCGCACCATTTTTTGACCTCCTCGATCGAGGGGGCCTTCAGGCCGAGCTTGTTCTTTTTGTTGAAGCCGCACAGGTCGTTGAAGAACTTGCCCAGGGCGAGTTTCTTCAAGGCCTCGACCGTGATGTACCCCATTTTCTGGATCACGGGCACCCACTCTTCGGGGATGCCGGCGGCGGTGTATTTCTCCACGGGGTCGTTCACGACCTTTTTTTCGGGGCGCATCTGCGGGAAGAAGAGCACGTCCTGGATCGAAGCCTGGTCGGTCATGAACATCGTGAGGCGGTCGATGCCTATGCCCATGCCCGAGCACGACGGCATGCCGTATTCCAGTGCGCGTACGAAATCCATGTCGATGAACATGGCCTCGTCGTCGCCCTTTTCGCTCAGCCGCAACTGTTCCTGGAAGCGTTCCAGCTGGTCGATCGGGTCGTTGAGCTCCGAGTAGGCGTTGCACAGCTCCTTGCCGTTCACGAACAGTTCGAAACGTTCCGTGAGGTCGGGGTTCGAGCGGTGGCGCTTGCAGAGCGGCGACATTTCGCGCGGGTAATCGCACACGAACGTGGGCTGGATCAACTCCTCCTCGCAGTACTGCCCGAAGATGGCGTCGATCAGCTTGCCCTTGCCCATCGTGTCGTCGATTTCGACGCCGAGGCGCTTGCAGGCTTCGCGGAGCTGCTCCTCGCTCTGCCCCGTGATGTCGTAGCCCGTTTTCTCGCGGATGGCGTCGGTCATCGTCAGGCGGCGGAACGGTGCCTTGAACGAGATCTGCTTGCCGTCGAGCGTCAGCTCCGTCGTGCCGTTCACGGCCACGGCCACCCGTTCGAGCATCTGCTCGGTGAACTCCATCATCCAGAGGTAGTCCTTGTAGGCCACGTAAATCTCCATGACGGTGAATTCGGGGTTGTGCGTGCGATCCATGCCCTCGTTGCGGAAATTCTTGCCGAACTCGTATACGCCGTCGAATCCGCCGACGATCAGTTTCTTGAGGTACAGCTCACTGGCGATGCGCAGGTACTGGTCGATGTCGAGCGCATTGTGGTGCGTGATGAACGGGCGTGCCGAGGCGCCGCCCGGAATCGGCTGCAGGATCGGGGTCTCCACCTCGACGTAGCCGCGCTCGTTGAAGAACTGGCGCATCGTGGCGACGATCTTGGCGCGCCGGACGAATACGTCGCGCACCTGCGGGTTCACCACCAGGTCGACGTAGCGCTGGCGGTAGCGGACTTCGGGGTCGGTGAAGGCGTCGAACGTCTGGCCGTCCTTGGCCTTGACGACGGGCAGCGGGCGGATCGACTTCGAGAGCACCGTGAACTTGCGGCAGTGCACCGACAGTTCGCCCGTGTTGGTGTGGAACGCGAAGCCCTCGACGCCGATGAAATCGCCGATGTCGAGCAGTTTCTTGAACACCGTGTTGTATAGCGTGGGGTCTCCTTCGGGGCAGACGTCGTCGCGGCGGATGTAGACCTGGATGCGGCCCGTGTGATCCTGCAATTCGAAGAACGAGGCGCTGCCCATGATGCGGCGCGACATGATGCGGCCTGCGATGCGAATGTCCTGGTAGTTGCCTCGGGCCTCGTCGTAGTTGTCGGCGATCTCCCGTGCCGTGGCCGTCACTTCATAGCGGGCGGCGGGATAGGGGTCGATGCCGAGCTCGCGCAGGGCTGCAAGCGACTGCCTCCGGAGCTGTTCCTGTTCACTGAGTTCGATGCTCATATCTTGTGTTTTTGAATGTTTGGACTATTGACCGTGCAAAGTTAATAAATTCTGCGCAAATATGCTTCAGCCGGGGTGGGTGAATCGTCTGTTCCGGCTCTGTGCCAGCCTGAGGTAGCCCCGCAGGGCGGCGTAGCCCAGTCCCAGGCCGACGAGCGTGCCCCATACGATATCCATCGGGAAATGCTTGCCCAGGTAGATGCGCGAATAGCAGATGACGAGGGTGCAGACGACCATCAGGGCGGTGAACCACTTGCGGCGGATCGCACCGCACGAGAGTACGGCCAGCGCGACGATCGTGGCCGCGTGCGCCGAGACGGTGCCGTACATGCCGCTTACGGCCTCGGGCGGGACGTGCACTGCCCAATCATGCGGCATTGCCGCACGGCGCAGGGCGCGCAGCGAATCGGGCGTGATCTCCAGCCCTTCGAGCGAGGGGGTGAACATCGGCCGCGGGCGCGGTTCGAACTGCGGCAGCATGTCGCCCAGCAGGCCGTTATGCTTGAAGATGCCCGAAACTATGTCCGACAGCCCCAGGGCGAGAAGCATCAGCACCAGGAAAACCGACATGCCCCGCCAGCCGCTGCGGCGCCATACCAGCCACAGGATCAATGCATAGAGCGGCAGCCACATCGCCGTGCCCGAGATGGTGAGCATCACGCGGTCGAGGGCCGTGCCGCCGTCGAAATTGAGGGCCATGAACAGGCCGTGGTCGAAAGTATACATGGGTCGATGGATTTGTCGTAAATGGCTGTGGGCTGTTTTTGCCGCATTGCGGGAAGCTTTCCCTCAGCAGGGGCTTGGGGTGGGGCCAGACTTGCAAACACGGCCGTCGGCCGCGGGAAGAACATACCGGGATGCAAGGCGGCCGTCATACGCATTTTAAAACTGAAAGTAGATGAACGGTTGTATGTCGCTCGATTTGATCTGCATCACGCACCAGATCATCGCGGCGGCCATCACGACCTGCAACACCAGCGGGGCGTTGGCTACCAGGCGCTGTGCCGCGCGGTCGACGCAGCCCGGCATGAGATGGAGCAGGTAGCCCGCACCGATCAGGGCGAAGACACCCGCGTAGCCCGCGATGACCTGCGGGATCATTGGAACGTTGAAGTTGGAGAAGATCTGGTGCAGCATCAGTTCGACGGTCTGCATCGACTCGGCGCGGAACATCAGCCAGCCCAGGCAGACGAGGTTGAACGTGAAGAAGACGCCCGCCGCACGGCTCCACCAGTGCATCTGCGCCCCGGTGGCCTTGGCCCCCGGGACGACGGCCATCCACAGTTTATGCAGCGCCAGCGCTACGCCATGCAGCGTGCCCCAGAGGATGAAGCGGATCGCCGCACCGTGCCACAACCCACCCAGCACCATCGTGACGAGCAGGTTGCCGTAGGTGCGCAGTTTGCCTTTGCGGTTGCCGCCCAGCGAGATGTAGAGGTAATCGCGCAGCCACGAGGAGAGCGAGATATGCCACCTGCGCCAGAATTCGGTGATGGTGGCCGACTTGTACGGGGCGTCGAAGTTCTTGGGGAAGCGGAAGCCCAGCAGCAGGGCGATGCCGATCGCCATGTCCGAGTAGCCCGAGAAGTCGCAGTAAATCTGCAAGGCATAGCCGTAGATGCCTGCCAGGCACTCGAAGCCCGAATAGAGCAGTGGCTCGTCGAAGATGCGGTCGACGAAATTGAGCGAGATGTAGTCCGAAATGATCGCCTTTTTGAAGAGTCCCGTGAGGATCAGGAAGACTCCCGTGCCGAACATTTCGCGCGTCACGACGACCGGGTTGCGGCGGATCTGGGGGATGAAGTCCCGGGCCCGGACGATCGGGCCTGCGACCAGCTGGGGGAAGAACGAGAGGTAGAAAAGGTAGTCGCACCAGTTGCCGAGCGGTTTGAGCTGTCCGCGGTAGATGTCGATCGTGTAGCTCATCGACTGGAACACGAAGAACGAGATGCCGACCGGCAGGAAGATGTTCTGGAATTGGAGGAACCCCTGCCCGAACATCTGGTTGGCGATGTCGACCAGGAAGTTGGTGTATTTGAAATATCCCAGCATCCCGAGGTTCACCATGACGCTCAGTACGACGAGCCACCGTTTCGCGGCGCGGCTCCGCACGCGGTAGATGCCCTGCGCGATCAGGAAGTCGCTCGTGGCGGCGAAGATGAGCAGCAGGAAATAGATGCCGCTTGATTTGTAGTAGAAATAGAGCGAAAAAAGGATGACGTAGACGATACGGGCCATTGGCGCACGGCGGAAAGCATTGTATATGAGCATGAACCCGGCGAAGAGGAACAGGAACAGCCCGCTGCTGAAAATCAGCGGCGAAGAGGCGTCGTACGCGAGCAGCGCCTGCAGTTTTTCCAGGATGCCGTCCGTTGCGGGGAGTGTCATTTCCGGGGTGTGTTGAGGTTTCCGATTGCGGAGACGGGCCGCAGCTCCCGGTCGATCTTCAGCAGACGGACACTGTCGAGTACGGCCTGCTCGGCCTGGCGGCGGATGCGTGCGGCTTCCGCGGCGGCATGGGCTTCGTATGCCCCGGCGTTGATCGCATCGACGAGCGACCAGGCCACGCGGCGCCCGCCGGCGTAGTTGATGTGCGTGTAGTCCTTGCCGGCCCAGCCGTTGGCGACGAACTGTTCCATGCCGCCCAGCGAACGCATGGCGTCGCAGGTCGGCCAGAATGCCGCGCCCGTGTTTTCCGCAGCCCCGCGCTGGTAGTCGAGCATGTAGGGGATGGCATCCATGGGTTCGAAGCCTGCGTCGGTCTTCACCGAACGGTCGCTCACGCCCAGTACCAGCACGGCCGCCGTGGGGAAGCACTGCTGTACGTAGACGACCATTTTCTCGATCTGTCGGGCGTAGTTGGTGTAGTTGTGCACCCCCGTCTGCATGATGTTGAGCCCGTATTGCAGGATTACCAGGTCGTAACCCGCGTGGGCGTTGATCTGCGCATTGACCGACGGGTTTGTCCAGAACATCGCCTGCCCGTTGTTGCTGCGCACCGAGTAGTTGTCGACCACGACGCCGTCGGCTTCGAAGACAGCGCCGTAGCCGATGAACCCTTCCGTCCCGGAGTTCACCTTGAATGCCAGCGAACGGATATGGGGCGCCGTGACCGTGACTTGCCGGACGGCGGCGGCTCCTTCGACCTCGAATTCGCGGCGGAGCGAATCGTTGAGCGTCAGTTCGATGCGGCTGTCGCCGGGGCTGATGAAGAACACCCGTGCCGCGGTGCAGGAGTCGAGCCGCTGCCGGTAGTCGGTGTTTTCCCACCGCGTGGAGGCGCCCTCCGAGGGCTGGCACACCCATCCCGAGACGAAGAAGTGCCCGCGCAGGTTCTGGGGTGCCGCTTTGCGCTGCATGATGTTGTATGCCGTCCAGCCTTTCGACTGGGTTTTGATCGTGCGCCGGAAGGCCGTCAGGGGCGATGCCATCGGGGCGAAGCCCGCGCCGCCCCCGCCGTAGGCCTGTTGCAGCTTCTCGCGCAGGTCGGCCGTGAGGATGTCGCCCTCGATGAACGAGTCGCCCAGTACGGCGATGCGCACCGGACGGCGGGCATAGAGCAGCGTGTCGTAGAATGCCCTGAGACGTCCCGAATCGGCGGGGGCGAACTGCTCGATCGCCACGAGCGCCGGGTTGAGCCGCACCGTGTCGGGGACTACCGCCCTGCGGCCGGAGCTGTCTTGCCGCAGCAGCCATTCGAAGATGGTTTGCACGGGGCGGGGCGCTGTGTCCGCTTCGATGCGCTCGGCCTCGATGCGCCGGGCGACCTGTGCCATGTCGACGTGGAAATCGTCCTCGTCGAAGAGCGCCGGTTCGGCGGCTTCCGCCGCGGCGTCCTCGAACGACAGGATGTCCGACAGGATGTTGGCCCGGCGGAGCTTGACGCCGCCGAGGCTTTGCGGGGGGATAAAACTCACGGCCCCAAGCACTGCGATCAGCGCCAGGGCCGCGATCCATCCCCGGTGGGAGTAGTCTTTTTCGGGGGTATTCATCGTCCGTTTAGTCGCGTCGCCCGAGGATCAGGAAGACGTAGTAAAGCACCGAGGCGATGGCGCTGAGAGCTGCTACGAGGTAGGTGCGCGCTGCCCATGAGAGGGCTTCCCGGGCTTGCGCGAGCTGTGCGCCCTGCATCGTGCGGCTGACCTGCAGCCATTCCAGCGCGCGTGCCGAGGCGTTGTATTCGACGGGCAGCGTCACCAGCGAGAAGACCGCCGACATGGCGATCAGCCCCACGCCGATCCAGCACAGCAGCTCGTTCTGCGTCGTGGCGAGGATCACCAGTCCGAGGATGATGACCCACGTGGCTGCGGTCGAGGAGAACTGCACGATGGGTACCAACTGCGAGCGCAGCGTCAGGGGGGCGTAGCCCCGGGCATGTTGCACGGCGTGCCCGCACTCGTGCGCCGCCACGGCTGCCGCTGCGACGCTCGTCGACGAATAGACGCTGTCGCTCAGGTTGACGGTCATCGTCTGCGGGTTGAAGTGGTCGGTCAGGTTTCCGCCCACGTGCGTCACCTTGACGTTATGGATGTTGTTGTCGCGGAGCATCTTCTCGGCCACCTCGGCGCCCGTGAGGCCGCCGGGGAACTGTACCTTCGAATATTTGCGGAAGACCGATTGCAGGCGTGCCTGCACGGCATAGCCGGCGATACCGATGACGATGATCAGGACGAACATTCCCATCGTCGCCGCCGAATAGTGTGCCGCACCGGAGGCCGGTTCGGCGTAGTATCCTGCCTGGAGCAGGGTGAAAAGCATGTGTGTCATAGTCGTTTAGTTTTTTCTGTGTGTGTAATATGCGCCCGCCTGCTGCGAGGGCATCAGTACCATTTCATTAACGGTCATATGGGCCGGTAATTGTGCCGCCCATGCGATCGCCTCGGCGATGTCTTCGCCGGTGAGCGGCTCGACGCCGTCGTAAACCCGGTCGGCGCGCTCCTTGTCGCCGTGGAAGCGCACCTCGGAGAACTCCGTCTCGACCATGCCCGGACGGATCTCCGTCACCTTGATGCCGTTGGCGAGCAGGTCGGCGCGCATGGCCTGCGAGATGGCGTGCACGGCGTGCTTCGAAGCGCAGTATACGGCGCCGTTCTCGTAGGGTTCCGTGCCGGCGATCGACCCGATGTTGAAGACGTGCCCGCCGCCTGCGGCCACCATCTTGGGGGTGATGACGCGCGTGACATAGAGCAGCCCTTTGACGTTGGTGTCGATCATGGCGTCCCAGTCGGCCGTGTCCCCCTTGTCGATGTGTTCGAGCCCGGCCGCAAGCCCGGCGTTGTTGACCAGCAGGTCGACGCGCCCGAGCGGTTCGAGATTGCGGCGCACGGCCTCTTCGCTGCGGACGTCGAACGTGAGCGTCGTGCA